>TBL_comb47_HYPODRAFT_10000002_pt1 | contig 290258 bp, 257 predicted proteins | sample TroBogypolimnion_40_FD_10682 | JGI IMG/M metagenome (IMG submission 10682)
CGTCAAGTAAAAACGCATATTCAAATGGCCTGGAATTATTCTCGCATGATTTCTTTACCTGTTCCAGTCTCCCCTCAGGTAATGACCCTGTGTCAACCAATAATCTCCCCACAAGTGTTGACTTTCCATGATCAACATGACCAACTATCACAATGTTCATCCTCTCTTTCATTTTTCATCCCTCTCTTTATTGGTAAAATGTCTTCATCTACATGTACCCGTCTCTTCTTAATACTTCTAAAGTTCCTCCCCCTTCTTTATCTTGATCCCTGCCTGATCTCTCCGCAATATTTGAAAACTTGCCGGTCTTTAATTCAGATATTATTTCTTTATAGTTCTTCGCAGTTGACTTTACCGGCTGCGTGCAGGGATAACATCCAAGCGATCTGTATCTTGTTCCTGTTCCGTTATCAAAGTACAATGACACCACAGGTATCGATTCCCGGTCAAGATATTCCCAGATATTAATTTCTGTCCAATCCAGCAGTGGATGAATTCTTAAATGTGTGTTCGGTGCAAAATCAGTCTTAAACTGATTCCAGAATTCAGGCGGCTGATCGTCTACATCCCAGTCGTTGTTTTTATCTCTTGGCGAGAAATATCTTTCTTTCGATCTGCTCCCCTCTTCATCTGCACGCACCCCCACAATAACACCCGTATATGTCACGTTTTCCTGATCTACAACAAACTCCCCGGTGCTATGATCTAATTTGTACTTCGGCCAGTCGCCGCTTAAACTCCTCTTCAATGCCTCGCTCTTCAGATTCTTGCAGCACGTTAGCCGGTCAACATTCCCATCTGGAAATGTCTGCTTCTCAGCAAGGGCTTTTCTGTTTTGCCCCACTAATAGATTAATGTTCCACTCCATTGCCAGTTTATTCCTGTATGCAATCATTTCAGGGATCTTGAATGATGTGTCTATATGAATTAATGGAAATGGTATGTGCCCGAAGAATGCCTTGCGAGCAAGCCATAACATTACTGTGCTGTCTTTCCCTACTGACCACAACATTGCAAGGTTCTTAAATTCCCTGTATGCCTCCCGAAACAAATAAACACTCTGCGATTCTAATCTGTCCAGATAATCCATTTTACCCTCATTGTTTAATGTGTAATCCGCACTCTTTCGTTTCAGGATTCTCCCACCACCATCTGCCGCTTCTTATATCTTCCCCCTCATTTACCGCCCTTGTACATGGAGCACATCCTATGCTTAAATAATTTTTCTTATAAAGAACATTATATGGCACATTATGTTTTCGTATATATTCCCAGACATCATCTTCACTCCAATTGTACAATGGATTTATTTTTATCATCTTGTTGTTTTCATCATATTCTACTGCATCAATCCTTTCGCGTGTTACCGACTGTTCTCTCCTCAGTCCGCATATCCACACATCCAATCCCTGTAAAACTCTCTTCAATGGTTCAATTTTTCTTACTGAACAGCACAGTTTTCTCTCCTCGACACTATTATAAAACAGGTTTACCCCCCTGCTCTTAACCATTGTTTCCACTTTATTATTATCCGGAAACATTACGTCTAACTTTATATCATAATTTTCATTTGTTTTTTCTATCAAATTGTATGTCTCATTTGGCAGTCTCCCCGTATCAAGTGTAAATATTTTCGCGCACTTATCAAGTTTAACAATCATATCCGTTAATACCTGGTCTTCAATACTCATGCTCGATGCCAGTGCAATTTTCCCCTTATATCTTTCAAGAAAATATTGTAGTGTCTTTTCCGGTTCTGTATATGTGAATCTTAAATTTAACTCTGTAACAATCTCCATTTATTCTTGCTCCTTTTATTCGTTTTATTCTTCCTCAACTAATAGTTCCGTTTATATATTCTTTTGTCAGTCTCTCTTTCGGATTATTAAAGAACTCCTCCGTTGCCGCATATTCAATTATTTCCCCCATATACATGAATACAATATGATCCGCGATCCTCTTCGCCTGTCTTAGTATATGTGTTACAAAGACAATTGTGTAATCCTTCTTTAACTGTATGAATAGCTCCTCAATTATTTTACTGGACAGCGGATCCAGCGCCGATGTCGGTTCATCTCCTAGTATTATTTCCGGCTCTACCGCCAGCCCCCTTGCTAAACATAATCTCTGCTGCTGCCCTATTGATAGCGCCGATGCCGGCGTATTCAGGCGGTCCTTAACTTCACTCCAAAGGTTAACTGCTGTTAAATATATTTCCACTAGCTCACCAAGTTTCTTTTTATTCCGCAGACCGTGTATCTTTGGCCCGTATGCTACATTATCATATATCGACATCGGCAATGGGAATGGCCGCTGTGAAAGTAACCCCATCTTTTTCCGTATGTTTGTTATCGTAGCATTCGGATCATATATATCTTCCCCGTCCACAAGTACCGTCCCCGTTATCTTTGTCCCATCTGATGAATCCAGCAGCCTGTTAAATGTTTTTAGAAGTGTAGTCTTCCCGCTTCCGGATGACCCGATTATCGCAGTTAATTTTTTATCGGGAATGTCCAGGTTCAGATCCTTTAGGATATGCTGGCTTCCAAAATGAACGTTTAAGTTTCTTACTGCTATGTGCGTATTTGATGTCATTTTATTTGATTGAATGTTTTGAAAGTTTCTTTCCTAGTACTCGTGATGTAATACTGATAAATAAAACTATTACCGTTAGTATTAATGCCGCTGCATATGCCCTGTCCTGCACTTCCTGTATTGGGCTACCTAATTGGAAGAATATTGCAAGTGGTAATGTAGCGGCTGGTTGATTCAGACTAGTAGGAATATTGTCGCTGTACCCTGCTGTAAATAATACTGCAGCAGCATCTCCAATCCCTCTGGCAAATGCGAGTAAAAATGAGGTTACAACACCCGGCATAATCTGCTTTATTATAACCCTGGCTGTCTCCAGTTTGGTTGTTCCTAAAGAATACAATGCATCTGATAATTCTGTAGGCACTGTCCTTATTATCTCATTCAATGTACATACCATAATTGGCACGATTAAAAATGTAACTGCTATAAGTCCACCTAACAGTGAGGTCTTCATTCCTAAATAAACAATTATTGTAAATCCGAATACCCCGTAAATGATCGATGGAATGCCGAACATAATATCATAACCTAACCGGATTAAATTGCCTAATAAGGTCTTGTCCCTTATATGCAGATTAATATAAACAACAATAGGAATGCTGATAAGTAATCCTATAACTGAGGCGCCACCGGCAATATACAACGATCCTATAATCGCGTTTAATATTCCCCCCTCTTTACCAATGTAAAACCCTCCCCCCGGTATCTTTGTTAACATATCCAGATTAAATGCACTGAAACCCTTTACTATAATCGTGGCTACTATTAGCAGTAAACATCCTGCAATTATAAACGATGATATATGCATAAGTATCTTGAAAAACTTCTCTTCTAAATATCTTAATGTCTTTCTCATATAATCCTCCGCTCTACTCTTATAAGTATTAACCTTGATAAGGCATTAAAAAGAAATATCATTACGAACAGAATCATTGCCGCAAACAGTAAGGCTGACTCATACAGCGGAATTGAAAACATCTCTCCGTAGTTGTTCGCTATCAGGGCAGACAATGGATAAGCTGAATCTAAAACACTTCTTGGTATTATTGGAATATTACCGCATACCATAAGCACCGCTATCGTCTCCCCCAATGCCCTTGAAATCGCCAACACTATTGCCGCAATTATCCCGGGCAGTGATTTCCTCATAAGCACAAACTTTATTGTCTGCCATTTTGTTGCCCCTAATGATATTGATGCATTCTTCAGATCTTCAGGTACTGTATTAAAAACTTCTCCAATTACATTCAGAAGCAATGGGAATATCATGATCGACAAGACTATCCCTGCAGCCAGCACTCCATATCCGGTTGTATAAACCCCGAATAACGGCGCAATTATCTTTTCCACAAATGGAACTACAATCAGCACTCCCCATACTCCATATATCACCGAAGGAATTCCCGAAAGCAGATCTACCATTGGCATTATGATCCGCTTTATTTTTTTAGGCGCATACTCAGAAAGATAGATTGCAGTCATTAAGCAAAGTGGCAGCGCAATTGTTACCGATAATGCGGTTACCCATAGCGACCCCATTATAAATGGAAGAAATCCGAATTGATGCTTTAACGGTTTCCATCCGGTCGACATAATTAATTCAAATACGGATCTCCCCTCTAATAATGGCCGCGAACGCATATACAATCCGAACCCTATTAGTATTGCCGATAATAAAAAACCGAACGTAAGCACCATCATTAACTTTGCTGTCACCTTGTCCCGAAAAAGCCTGCTCCTTAGGTTACTCTTGTTCCTTCTTTGTTTTGTCTGATCAGCTATAAACCGGACTACATTATTAGCCGGTTTGAAGTTATCATTCATAATATCCCTATTTAAAAGCATACCCGCCTATTTTTTCTAATTCAGTCTTTATCTTCTGATCGGATAAATTAATATAACCCGACTCATGCACATACTTTTGACCCTTGGTCAATACCCATTCAATAAATTTGACAACTAACTTATTTTGCGGCTTTCCTTTTGTAACAAAATATAAATCTCGCGCAGGAGGCGAAGGATATTTCCCATTTGCAATTGCATCCAAAAGCTGATCAAGGTTATCATAGAAATTCTCCTCCTTATCAATTACCCCATTCCCGTTTAAGTCAATCGGAACTATCCTAACCCCGTTAGTCTGCTTCTTTGTGTTTGAATCAAACACATAAACTAAATTGTTAAACCCAATTCCCAAAGCATCTCTCTTTACTGCCTGCGCTAAACCGGGATCGCCGAATACTCCCACCCCGTTTAAATCTTCCTGCTTCTTCCCTAAATATTTAGCCCATGTTTCCGCTGCTCCGCATGCATCTGATCTCGTATAAACATGAATTTGCGCATTTGTGCTTCCCCCTCCCACCTTCGACCAGTATTTATATTTTTCGGTAATCCAAATGTTTTGAAAATCGTCTTTCTTAAGCCCCTTCGTCATTAGTTTTTTTATGAATGGATTAGATGAACTTATCGTCGGCACTACAGCATCTTTTGAAACTGCAATTTCAAAGGCTCCCGATTTTGTTTCCTCAGGATTGATTTCCCGCGACACTAATCCTATATCTACCATTTTAGATATTGCATCGGTAATCCCTTTCCCCGCTCCCCCGGCTGAAATATCAAACTGAACATTCGGGTTCTCTTTCTTGAATTCATTCGACCATTTGATCGCCAAAGGATATAATGCAAACGCTCCGGATATCGTTATCCTCCCAGAAAGATCCTCTTTCCCGCTCCAATTTCTAAACGCACTGCCGAATACTAATATAAAAACTATAATTATTATTTTGATATATTTCAAATTTACTCCGTCTTAAAAGCTTAATTGTCACCTAATAAAAAAGCCCTTCTTAATTTCTCGGAAGGGCTTTTAATAAAAATCTATGTGTAATTTAATTTATCTAGTCGTTGTTCTCCCGTGACTCCAGGTTAAATATAATACAGCAACAACAGGTAACCATTATGTTTGCTGGTTGGATGATATTTTCTTTTATATTTTTCATATGTTATTGCTTTCAACATAATTGAATAATATTTTTTTGTCAAGTGACTGGCAGCAGGATTGGGAGTTAAACACAATTAATCGAAAATCTTTATACTTTCTGAAACGACTTATTGTCGTGGTTTATATTTTATTCTTTCTGGTAAAAAGCCTTATAAATAGTTAAATTACATTCCAACATTAAATGGAGTACTGATGGATGCAACTGCCGGCCTTTCTATTGTAATAATTATTCTTGCTGTCTTTTTCCTTTCCCTGTTCCTTTATTTTGTGCCGATTGGACTATTCATAACAGCTTATTTTTCGGGCGTTAGAATGAAGATTTTCCGCGATTTAGTGGGTATGCGGTTAAGAAAAGTTCCACCGGTCATTATTGTAAGAAGCATGATTACTGCTACTAAAGCAGGAATAAAAGTTGACCAGGGCAAATTGGAAGCTCATTACCTCGCAGGCGGTAATGTAATAAAAGTTATTAACGCCCTCATTTCGGCTGATAAAGCCAACCTGGGTTTAACTTTTGAAAGAGCTACTGCTATTGATCTTGCGGGCAGAGATGTCTTAGACGCTGTAAAAATGTCTGTTATCCCTAAAGTTATTGAAACTCCATTGGTTTCGGGCGTAGCCAAAGACGGTATCCAATTAAAAGCTATTGCAAGAATTACTGTAAGAGCTAATATTGAACGTCTTGTCGGAGGTGCCGGTGAAGCTACCATTCTTGCTAGAGTTGGTGAAGGTATCGTTGCTACAATCGGCGCAAGCGACAGCCATAAACACGTGCTCGAAAATCCTGACAGAATTTCAAAAGTCGTATTATCAAAAGGACTTGATTCGGGTACTGCATTTGAAATTCTTTCTATCGATATTGCTGACGTTGATGTCGGCACAAATATCGGCGCTAAACTTCAGACCGATCAGGCAGAAGCAGATCTTAAAATTGCCCGCGCAAAAGCTGAGGAAAGAAGAGCCGCCGCTGTTGCATTTGAACAGGAAAACGTTGCTCAGGTTGCAGCAATGAGAGCTAAAGTTGTTGAAGCTGAAGCTGAAGTGCCTAAAGCTATGGCTGAAGCATTCAGAAACGGTAACCTTGGAATTATGGATTATTATAAAATGAAAAATGTTCAGGCAGATACTGATATGAGAAGTTCAATTGCCAAACCAGAACAGAAAAAAGATACACCGTAATGGAACATGATTTTGTTAGATATTTTATTATTTTCATTTTCGTCATCGGAGCGCTGAGGTCTTTATTCAAAAAAACACCACAACAACAGGTAAGAAAACCGCAGCCCCCTGAACCATGGGGCGCTGAAAAAGAACCCGACCGTGGTTCTACTCCTAAAGAAGATGTCGACTTTGAAGGTGATGATGCTGCTGTACAGAGAGAAATTGCTAAAATGTTTGGAAAGGAGACTCCGGTTGAAAAACCGAAGCCTCCTGTTCGCTTGACTTTGTCACAAAGGACACAGGAAATACCCAACATTCCTGTACCACCGATTGTTTATTCTTCTCCCGATACAACAGCCTACGCTGTTAATATCCCCGCAGGATACAGCGGAGACCTGAAAAAAGATCAGCTTAGCGAAATAACACATGCTCCTGATAAAAATTTGATTAACGAGGAAGCAGCACGCAGATTCAGAGAAGGCATATCTAATAAATTGCGACACCCTGAATCCTTAAAAGATTATATTATAATTTCAGAATTATTAGGAAAACCGAAAGCGTTCGAATAGATGATTGAGAAAAAGTACACACTTAAAAGAATAGCGGGCTTTGAAAAACAGCAAATAGACGAAGCCCGTTTTGTTATTAATTACAGAAATGAACTTAACCCGGCTCAGTATGAAGCGGTTTCCGCTGTTGAGGGAGTCTACCTTATTATCGCAGGTGCGGGCACTGGAAAAACAAGAACTCTTACCTTCAGAGTTGCCCGTCTTGTTGAATCAGGTTATGACCCGAAATCAATCCTCTTGCTTACCTTTACACGAAAGGCATCAAATGAAATGATGAACCGGGCCGCTCTGCTTCTTGATAACAGGTGCTCAAAGATTAACGGCGGCACATTTCATTCGTTCGCAAATCTTGTCTTGAGAAGATATGCAAAAGCAGCGGGACTCGAACCTTCATTCACTATTCTTGATCAGGGCGATACTCAGGATGTTATAAATCTTATCCGCCAACAGGCAGGTTTCGTTTCTAAAGAAAAACGTTTCCCTAAAAAAGAAACTCTCAATAAGATTTTCAGCTTCAGCGTGAATACAGGGAAAAGAATTGAGGACATTGTCCTTGTAGATTATCCCCAGTTCGGTGAACAATTAGACAAAATACTCGACATTCAAAAAGTATTCGTTGAATATAAAAGAAAAAATAACCTGCTTGATTATGATGACTTGCTGGTGTACCTGAGAGATTTCCTTGAGTCTGATAGCGCCGCCTCAAAGTCATTGTTAAATTCCGTTAAGTTCGTAATGGTGGATGAATACCAGGACACTAACCATCTTCAGGCATCTATTGTAAAAGCGCTGGGCAGCGTAAATAATAATGTAATGGTTGTCGGCGATGATTCACAATCAATCTATTCTTTCCGGGGCGCTGATTTCAAGAATATAATGGAATTCCCCAACCTCTTTAAGGATGTAAAGATTATTAAACTTGAAGAGAATTACAGAAGCTCCCAGGATATTCTTGACCTTGCAAACCATATAAATAGAACTGCAATTGAGAAATACACAAAAACTCTTTTTACTCATAAAACCGGAGGAGTTCTTCCCGTTATTATTGCCGCTTCGACTGAAAACTTCCAATCAAAGTTTATAGTCGATAAGGTTCTTGAACTGCATGAGGAAGGTATCCCGCTTAAAAGCATTTCTGTTCTGTTCAGATCATCATTCCATTCATTCGATCTTGAAATTGAACTCGCAAAAGCAAACATTCCATTCCAGAAATTCGGCGGTATGAAGTTTGTCGAAACTTCACACATCAAAGACGTCCTTGCCTTCTTAAGAATTGCTTCAAATCCTAAGGATATTGTTAGCTGGTATAGAGTGCTTTTGCTCCACGAAGGTATTGGCCCAAAATCAGCACAGCGGATTATGGATGAGCTTTCAACAGCACGTCTTACTATTAAGGCTGGCCCTGATTCTCAGCCTTCATTCAAAAGCGAAAAGCTGCACGGCTTGTTTACACTTTTGTATAATATCCATACTTCTAAAGATCTCCCTTCTGAAAAACTGCAAATGGTTCTTGATTATTATAGCCCGATATTCAAAACGAAGTATGATGATTTTAATAAAAGAAATAAGGACCTGGATATTTTCCAGAACATTGCACAGAATTATAAATCGCTGGATAACCTGTTAGCCGATATGGCAATTGAACCCATCATTGACAGCGTTGTTGATATTGATGCCCCGACTAATGAAGACGATTTCCTTACTTTGTCAACAATTCATTCCGCAAAGGGACTGGAATGGCATTCTGTTTTCGTTATCCATGCTGTCGAAGGATATTTCCCTTCAAGCCGCTCGGTTGAATCTGTGGAATCTCTTGAGGAAGAAAGAAGACTAATGTATGTTTCGGTCACCAGGGCAAAACAGAATCTGTTTATTACTTTCCCTATGAACTTGTTTGATAGGGCAGCTGGGGTAACATTATCCAAGCCTTCAAGATTTATATCCGAACTGGATTCTAACCTTGCAGATGGCTATCTGATTGATGAAAGTTCCGTTAATGGCCTGTGAGATATTCTTTTAAATATTTCCCCGTCCATGAGCCTTCAGTATCTGCAATCTCTTCGGGAGTTCCTTCAGCTACTATATAACCGCCGTCCTCCCCCGCTTCAGGACCCATATCTATTATATGATCCGCGCATTTAATAACATCAAGATTATGCTCAATAATAACAACAGAATTGTTCTTTTCAATCAGAAGATTAAAGCAGCTCAGCAGTTTTGATATATCATCAAAATGAAGTCCTGTTGTCGGTTCGTCAAAAATAAATAGTGTATGCTTCCTTTCACGCTGTGATGTAAGATGAGAAGCAAGTTTAATACGCTGAGCTTCACCTCCGGATAATGTATTTGACGGCTGACCAAGTTTAATATAACCGAGACCTACTTCCGCAAGTACCTGAAGAAATCTGACTATTTTCTCATTGCCTGAGAAATAATCAATTGCTACATCAACACTCATATTGAGTACATCAACCAGATTTTTTCCCCGGTAAGTAATTTCCCGAATCTCTTTTTTGAACCGGGTTCCTTCACAGTCTTCGCACTCAAGGAATATATCAGCAAGGAACTGCATTTCAACTTTTATAAACCCATCTCCTTGGCATGTCTCGCACCTTCCTCCTGGAACATTAAATGAAAAGAAACCTGGTTTGTATCCTCTAGCCTTTGCCTGATGAGTGGAAGCAAATAATTCCCTGATAAGTTCAAATGCCTTTATATAGCTTACAGGATTAGATCTAGGTGATTTACCAATTGGCGCCTGGTCAACAATCTCAATTTCATCTAAATACTCAGCGCCCTTTATATCAATAAACCCGCCGACCTTCGCAGGTGACATTCCTTTATATTTTGCTATCCCGCCGTATAGAATATCATGTATCAATGTACTCTTCCCCGATCCGCTTACCCCCGTAATGCAGACAAATTTATTTAATGGGATATTTACATCAATATTCTTAAGGTTATTCTCAAATGCCCCTAGGATTTTAATACCACGTGTCTTCTTTAAGTTTCTCTTTTCAGGTAGAGGAATAAACATGGCGCCCGATAAATATTTCCCGGTTAATGATGCCGGGTTATTCATGACTTCTTCATAAGTCCCAATTGCTGTTATTTCGCCCCCCTGAGTACCGGCTTTTGGGCCCATATCAATTAGTATATCCGAATGTTTCATCATTTCAGGATCATGCTCTACTACCAGAACTGTATTGCCTATATCCCTTAGATTCTTAAGCAAATCGATTAGCTTTGAATTATCCCGCGGATGAAGTCCGATGCTTGGTTCATCTAAAACATATAATGTACCGACGAGTGATGAGCCTAGCGAGGTTGCAAGATTTATCCTCTGTGTTTCACCGCCTGAAAGTGTGCTGCTTAACCTGTCAAGCGTAAGATAACCGATGCCTACATTGTTTAAAAATGTAAGTCTTTTAATTATTTCTTTTAATATGCGGTCGCCGACAAGCGTTTCGTATTCACTTAATTCCAGGTTTATAAAAAATGGAAGCGAATGAGATATAGGGATTTTTACAATATCATATATTGAGTTATTGTCTATCTTCACCTGCAGCGCTTCTCTTCTTAAACGAGTCCCTTTACATGCTGTGCAGGTTGTGTAACCGCGGTAACGGCTTAATAGTACTCGTATATGAAGTTTATAAGTTTTCCCTTCCAGCTTTTCGAAGAAGTGGTCTATTCCTTCATAATCTCCGAAACCTTTCCTTATAAGTTCAGTCTGCGCTTCTGTTAAGTCGCGGAAAGGAACATTCAGTGGAATATTAAATTTCCTTGCTTCATGAATAAGATCTCTTAAATGAATGCTGTATTTGGGGGATCTGAAGGGGGCTATCGCACCATCAGCAATTGTCAGGTTTGGATTTGGAACAACAAGGTTCATATCCACTCCTATTGTTTTGCTGAATCCCTGACATACAGGACAAGCACCGAATGGATTGTTAAATGAAAAAAACCTCGGCTCTGGTTCTTCATATCGAATTCCGCAGCATTCATAGAACTTGTTAAATTCGTTCTCCTCACCTGTTTCAGCATTTATGAGAACGAGTCTGTTTTCCCCTTCCTTGAAAGTGACTTCAACTGAGTCTGATAATTTTTCCCTCATTTGCCCTTTCGTAACTTTTATTCTTTCAACTACAACTCTTACAATTTCTTTCTTTTTAGGAATAACAGTTTCCTCATTTAGATCAACAAATTTTTTGTTGAAATAAATTCTGAAGAAGCCCCTCTTCTTAAGTAGTTCAATTTCTTCTTTTACGTTTTTACCGGGATGGTCGTGCAGAGGGAATGTGAGATAAAATTTAGTATCCTCTGGCTGTTCATCCAGCCATTCGGTTACTGTTGCAGTTGTGGCTTTTTTAACTTCCTTGCCGCACTGAAAACAGATTGTCTTTCCGATCCTTGCAAAAAGAAGTCTGAGATAATCATAGATTTCAGTAGTAGTGCCGACAGTTGATCTTGTGTTTCTGGATCCGGTTTTCTGTTCGATTGCAACGGCGGGGCTTATACCCTGTATATAATCAACATCCGGTTTATTCATCCTTTCAAGAAATTGACGGGCATATGCAGAAAGTGATTCCACATATCTTCTCTGTCCCTCAGCATAAATAGTATCGAATACAAGCGAGGATTTGCCGCTTCCGCTGACTCCGGTAAAAACCACAAGTTTATTTCGAGGGATTTCTAAATCGAGATTCTTTAGATTATGCTGCCTTGCACCCTTAATTATTATTCTTCTATCTGAATTGTTCTTCTTCATTTTTTTATCTTTTAGCAAAGTAATTTACTAAAAAAACATGAAGTTTGTAACTTCCTTCGTCATCCCTTGTCCCCTTCTTAATTATCAATATTTTCCTTATTCACGGCCTTAAATTATTTGCGTTAAATAAATTCAGCATATGTTGAATTATAAGAAATAATATGGAATAGAATGGGGAAATAGGAGCGAAGCGACATTATTTCCCACACTGGAATTAATAGATGGGTCAAACGAAGCGCTGAATTTATAGCAAATAATTTGCAGCCGATGTTTTCTTTTGTTTCTTTTCTTTGCGTCAAAGAAAAGAAAGAAACCGTTTCTTTATTTCTGCTTCTCTAATTCTTTGATAGTCGAAATCCTGTCGTCAAGGATTTTGATTTTAGAATTTATCTCCTTGATCTTAGAGTTTAGGTTATCCTCATATTCAGCTTTATCCCAGTAACCTCTGTTTTCGAAATAACTTTTGAACAACCAGTTGTGTTTAAGCGCTTCCATGTTTTCAGCAAGACGACTAGCTGCAAGTTTTGCATCCTCGGAAGTTATTTGAATATTTGTGAGCATACTTGCTACTGTTGTATCTAACTTTGTTCCATTTACCAGCATCTGTCCTGCAAGACCTTTTCCCTGCTGAACTCCTGCTAATATATTATCAATTCTTCCAACTGCACTATCAATATTCCCGACAACATGTTTTACACCTTCGCCTAGTTCATTAAATAAATCAGTAAGCGCGCCAGCCTTTTCCGTTATATCCTTAAGACTTTTATCCGCCTGACTGGTTAAATTCTTTGCATCATTATAAAGCTGCTCATCTTTTAAGAGTTTACCTATCGAACCTTCGCCGCGATTAACTCTGCCTATAATATCTGCAAGATCTTTAGTCATTTCTTTTGTATACTGCATAATTCCCTGCGTTTCAACTAGGATAGCAGAAAAACCTAAAGGTTCCGAAGCTTTTATCAATCCGCCATTACTTACTTCTTCAGCACCGCTGCTGCCTACCATCAGGACTACAACTTTATTTCCTACCAAACCTTCCGTTTCAATTGAAGCTTTTGTATCGGTCTTTATAAATCTTTGAATATCTGATATAAGTTTCATTGTTACTTCTACTCGGCCGGTAGTGTCATTAACAATCTGTATTTTCTTAACGCTTCCAACATCAATTCCACTTAAACGTACTACTGCCCCGCTTCTTAATCCCTGAATGTCTCTGAAATACGCCTTAACGTCAAATGTCGATTTAAATAGCTCACTCTTTTCACCTAACAGGAAAATAGTTACTACAAGTATAACGATGCCTATAAAAATAAAAAGGCCGATCCGGAAATTGCTAATTTTATTTGCCATTTACGCTCCTGTTCTTAGCCTGAACGTTTTCATTAGTGAAAAAATCTTTAAGAAATTCATCATTGCTGGTTGTAAGTTCGTCTAAGCCGCCATCATATATAATTTTGCCCTCATTAAGAACAACTGCCCTTTCTGATATTATCTGAGCGCATAAAAGATCATGTGTAACTACAATAGACGTAACATTTAATTTTTTCTGAAGATCATTAATTAACTGACTGATCTCCTTGACTGTGATAGGATCGAGTCCTGTTGTCGGTTCATCGTAAAGAATAAGCTTTGGCTCGGAGATAATAGTCCTCGCAAGCCCTATTCTTTTTTTCATACCACCGGAAAGTTCATCAGGCATTTTATTTATTGCATCCTCAAGTGAAACATCTTGAAGTGCCTTTATTACTTTTTCCTGTCTTTCTTCAGCTGACATTGATTTCTTATTCCTTATCAAAGGAAATTCGAGGTTTTCACGTACAGACATTGAATCATAAAGTGCAGACCCCTGGAACAAGAAACCGATACTTTTCCTTAACTCATTTAAATCTTTCATTTTTATATCAAATATGCTGTTACCGTCAACTATTATTTCCCCCGATTCCGGAATTAATAATTTAACGATACATTTTAACAGTACACTTTTACCTGTACCGCTCCTTCCGAAAACTACGGCATTCTCCCCTTTTTTAACATCAAGGGATATATCATCCAGAACAACATGGTCTTCAAACCTTTTAGTAAGGTTTTTGACTTCAACCATTAGCTGTTCCATATCATCACCGTAATTCTAACCAAAACCATATCTGTGATAAGAATTAATAAAGAAGCCATTACAACTGCACTTGTTGACGCACGTCCCACACCTACAGTTCCATTCGTCGCATTATACCCTTTATAAGATCCAACTATACCCACAATAAAACCAAATATTAGTGTCTTTCCCAGTCCGGGTAAAAAATCAGTGAATTCGAGTGATTTAAAAACAGTCGTAATATACATTTTAAAATGCATCCCCTGGGAAAGGAATATTGCCAGAAATCCGCCAATCACTGCAAGGAAATTCACATAAAGTGTAAGGATAGGGAGGATTATAACACAGGCAAGTATCCTTGTAACGACAAGAAACCGAAATGGATTTACAGCCGATACTTCCATAGCATCAATTTGTTCTGTAACTCTCATTGAACTTAATTCTGCTCCTATACCGGAACTAACTCTTCCGGCAAATATTAGAGCAGTTAACACTGGTCCCAATTCCCTTACTACAGAAAGAGAAACCATACTGGGAAGAAATGAGCCTGCCCCAAACCGCACCAGGACGGGCTCGCTCTGCATAGCAAGTACTAATCCTATTATAAATCCGGTCACTGTAACTATTGGGAGTGTCTTTATGCCGAGATCTTCAATATGCTTTTTAATTTCAGCAAATTCGTAAGGTGGCAGAAATACTTCTTTGAAAAATCCTAAAGCAAAAAACGTTAATCCGGCGATTGTCTCAAAAAACTCGGAGATGCTCTTTCCAAATATTTGAGGATTTTCTTTTTCTTTTATGTCTTCTTGTTTCACTTCTTGTTTCAAATGACGAAGATTTTATATTGTAAAATGTAAAAATAAGTAAATTATAAGATATAATTACTTTATGTTCATATTAAACAAAGATAGGAATAGTGTCTGTCAATTTCCAATTATCGGACGTGACGGAAATTTGAAGTGATTAAATCCTCCCCAATTTAAGGGGGATAAAGAGGTCGTTTTTACTACTTTAGTGTGCCCATGGAACGCTGAAGCCGGGCATAGGTAACCTGATAATTGTAAAGCGACTGAATCATCAGTACCTGGGCATTGTAATATCCTACCCTTGCATCTGTTACTTCAACAGCACTTCCGATTTCTTCCTTAAACCTTGCTTCGGCTAGGCGTAGGGTCTCTTCTGCTGTTTTGAGAAGTGATTTTGCAGCACTAATCTGATTTTGGGCTAGTCTGAGATTTGAGAACTGTTGTCTTACATCTAAAGTTACCGCCTGAACAGTCAAGTCGTAAGTTGACTGTGCCATATCTAGATTTGCTCTCGCCTGCTGAATTCCTGCATCTAATGCAAATCCCTGAAAAATAGGAAGTGATATGGTTAAACCGAGACTCCAGGATTCAGGATAAACGCCTGCTAAATTAAAACTTTTCCAGTTATACCCAGCCGAACCTGAAACTGTAGGAAGGTTTGCTGTCCATGCAGATGTAACAAATGATTTGTTTGCATCCACCCTGTATTTGCTTGCTATAACTTCCGGTCTGTTCTGAATAGCAATATCAAGTGATGTGGATTCGCTGATTGAGTCTCTCACTATTTCGAACTCATCTTTTAGTGCGAAACCCGGATCAAGTTTAATGTTTAATACATTCTCAAATTGAAGACGGTTTATTTCTATGTTATTCTCTGCATTTATTAAATTGACACGTGCCGTTGCTTCATCTGACTCAGCTTTTATAACATCAAATTGCGGGCTGCGGCCAACATCATATAATGATTTGGATAATTTCAGATGTTCAGTTGCTTGTGTAAGTGATTCTACACTAACTTTTTCCAGTCTAAGGGCCTGCAGATATGAAAAATAAGATGTATATGTATTCAGAATTAATGTCTGTCTTGCATTAACAACATCCTGTGATGAAGCATCCGCTAATTCCGAATAACCCGATAACTTGCTGTAAGTTTTCCCGAAATCAGTTATTAAAAGTGACCCCTGAAGCCCTGCTGAATAAGTAGCATATGTAAGTTTATAGGTGGCAGGACCCTGGAAAAATGTTCCTCCGTTACGAAGCCAGCCGGCTCCCATTGCAATCTGCGGATACAGATTTGACCTTGTGAGTACAACATTTGAATAATTATAATCATAGTTGCTTTCAGCAAGTTTCATCTGCGGATTATTTTTCAGTGCAATATCAACACACTGATTTATTGTAAGTGAATCATGCTGACTGAAAATAATTCCGGAAAATATTAGTATGAATAATAATAATTGAGAGATTTTAATCATTACCAATTTCCTCATTTTCAGTTGTCATATTTTTTCTAAACCTCTCTTCAAATACAGTATATAAAGTCGGAATAAAGAACAATGTTAGGAACGTTGAGATAGTTAATCCCCCAATTACTGCTATTGCTAGAGGTGCCTGTGATGTTTCACCGCCTATTCCAAGTGCAAGAGGAATAAGGCCTAATACTGTTGCTAGTGTAGTCATAAGAATCGGACGCAGTCTTGTTTTCCCCGCCTTAATTACGGCTTCGTGCAATTCTATTCCTGATTTGCGGATTTTATTTGTATAATCAACAAGCAGAATTCCATTGGATACAACTATCCCGATCATTACAATAACCCCTTCAAATGATGTCACGGATAATGTTGTGTTGGTTAAATACAATGCCCACAAAACTCCGACTAGTCCTAACGGAACTGTGAACATAATTATAAATGGATCTACAAGAGATTGAAATTGTGAAGCCATTACCATATAGACAAGTAAAATAGCTAGTATAAGCGCTATCCCAAGATCGCCGAATGTTTTATTCTGCTGTTCTATATTCCCGCTCATTGCAATTGAAAATCCTTGTGGAACCTTTATGTATGAAATTTTTGAAGCAATCTCTTTTGAAATACTGCCAAGATCTCTACCCGATGTATTACCGGTAATTTCAACAATTCTTTCCTGGTATTTTCTATCTATCTGAATTGGAGATTTAGCCATTTCAACGTCAATCATGTTCCCGAGTTTTACGAGTTCTCCCTGTGAGTTCATAACTGAAAGATTACTGATATCCTGTATCTGATCCCTGTAATCTTCAGACAAACGAACCAGCATGTTATATTGGTTACCCGTTATCGGATCAGTATAAATTGAAGCAACTGTTCCGCTTATTGCCGTTGCAATAGTATTCGAAATCTGCTGAACATTTACTCCCATTGAACCAGCTTTCTCTCTGTTGATTTTAATTCTTAATTCAGGAAGATTTAATTCCCGGCTTATAAGCACATCAGTAGCACCCTGAGTTGATTTTACAGCGTCTGAAACCTGTAGTGCAAGAGTATTTGCAGTTTCAAAATCATTCCCGTTAATAACAACATCAATTGGGGCAGATGATCCAAAATTTAATAGCATTTTCAGGAATCCGCCTGTGTTTATTATAATCTGCGCCCCGGGTAGAGTCATAACTTTAGGACGCAGTGCTTTTACAACATCAAAAACTGACCTTTCCCTTTTATCATATGGTACAAGAGAAACAGAAATGTTAGCTGAATGGCTCCCGGCGTTTCCGCCAAATGAATTCCCGCTCTTTGCGGAGGGTACTCCAAGGTCAGAAATTACAGTCTGCGCTTCAGGAACATTTTTCCTGATTATGTTTTCAACTTTAATAATAAATTTCTCAGTCTCTTCAATCCTTGTGCCTATAGGAAGACGCAAAATAATTGTAAACTGACCTTCATCCGTGTCAGGGAAAAATTCTGTCCCAATGAATTTAAACAGCAATAATGACAACAGAGCAGTTCCCAAAATTCCAAAAATTATTGTCCTGCGATGAGAAAGTGAGTACATTAATCCTAACTGGTACTGATTATCAATTGCATCAAGCAATCTTACAGCCGCTAACTTCATGCGGTCAATTAGTTTTTTAGAATTAGGATCAGCATGTTTTTCCGCATGCATGAATTTGTAACATAAAAGTGGTGTCACCGTTCTTGATACAAAGAATGAAGCAAAAAGTGCAACCGTAATTGTAATAACAAGCGGCTGAAACAGGAGTTTTGCAATACCTGTTAAAAAGATTACAGGTAAAAACACAATTACTGTTGTAAGTGTTGAAATAAATATTGGTGCAGCAACTTCAAAAGCAGCATCAAGAGTTGCTTGCATTTTTGGTATTTTTTGGCCCCCCATTGTTCCATAATGGCGTGATATTGCCTCAAGCTCAACTATGGAATCATCAACGAGTCGACCAATGCCAAGGGCTAAACCTCCGAATGTCATTATATTTAAAGTGATGTTACTGAACCTGAAGAAAATAAACGTAACAAGAATTGAAAGAGGAATAGCAAGAAAAATAATCATAGCGCTTCTTGAATTACGCAGGAATATAAGAATAACAATCATCGCTAAGAATGCCCCTAACATTGCTTCCTGCTTCAATCCGCTGATTGATTGCTTGATATAAAGACTCTGGTCAGTTCCAAGAGACGCTTTAACTGAAGGAGGGACATCTCTTAACTGAGTCAAAGAATTAATTACAGTGTTAACCACATCAACGGTATTTGCATTAGAGGTTTTTTGTACTCTTAAAATTACCCCCGGCTTTCCATTCGTCCTTACAATTTCAGTCTGTTCCTGGAATGAATCTTCAACATAAGCTATATCCCTGATTCTGATGGGAATACCGTTAATGTTTTTGACTACAACATTTCCAATTGGTTCAACTACATTAAACTGACTTTCAGTTTTCAAAGAGTAATCGAAAACTCCGGATTTAAGATCACCTGAGGGAACAATCAGATTTGAGGTCCCTACTGCAGCATTAACATCGGCAAGTGTAAGATTCATCGCCTCAATTCGGTTACGGTCAACTTTAACATGTATTTCCCTTATCTGCCCGCCTACAACCTGCGCGAATGCAACACCGGGAATGTGTTCAAGCTGAGGTTCTATTACATTATATGCCAGATCATACAAAGCTCTCTGATCTAGATCGCCGTTTAAGGCGATTGTGCATACCGGTATGTTTGTTATATCAAATCTGAGCACAAGCGGCTGCGATGCTGCTGAAGGTAATAGATTCAATACTCTGTTTACTTTTTGAATTACATCTATAAGCCCGACATCTGTATTGGCTTCCCAGTTAAAATTTACCCTAACTTGAGAAACTCCTTCGCGCGTTGAAGATTGCACATAACTTACATCATTGGTAGAACTAACAGCCCTTTCAATTGGTACGGTAACTGTTTGCTCCATATCGATTGGACCGGCGCCGGTGTTGTATGTGATAACACTTACTACCGGAATCTGGAGATTCGGAAGCATATCAATGGGGAGCTGTGTAAAGGAAACCAGCCCAAGCACAAGTATGGCAATAGCCGCCATGAGAGTAGTGATGGGATATTTTAAAGCTAATCTTGTTAACCACATAATTTATTTCGCTATTTTAACTTTCATTTTATCTTTGACCAGACTTTGGCCTACAAAAATAATCTGGTCGCTTTCGGTAATGCCGGAAAGAACCTCATATTTGGTATCCTGTTTTATTCCAATCTTTACAGTTCTTTTTTCAACTGTTGAGTCTGGTTTTAATAAATAAACAAAATTGCCTTTATCGTCATCCTGAACAACTTGATTGGGAAGTATTAAAACGTTTTCTTTTTTATCCAGTACCAATGTTATATTTGCAAACATTCCGGGCTTTAGCATTTTATTAATATTCTCAATATCAATCTCCACCTGCATTGTCCTGGTTGTAAGATCAACTGCTCCGCTTATTTTTTTTACGGTTGCCTTAAATGTAATTCCGGGTAAAGCATCTGCTGTAACTATTAAATCAGTTACTTTGTTTAAAAGAGGCACATTTTTTTCCGGTACGTTAACATATGATTTTAACTGAGTAACATTCATCAGTATATAAAGAGAGGAATTGGGACTTGTACCGGTTGAACTAATGTAAGCTCCCTGATCAAAATATCTTTTAGTAATTATTCCGCTGAAAGGAGCAACAACTTTGCAATAACTTAATTGTGTAATTGCATTTGAATAGTTGGCATATGCTGCTTGTTCCTGAGCCAGAGAACCGTCCATTAGTGTTTTGGCGTTCTCAAGGTCCTGCCTGGCTATCAGGTTTTGTTCGAAAAGCTTTTTGCTCCGCTCATAGTTTATTTTATTGTTCTGATAATTTACATCAGCCTGATAATAGCTTGCATTTGCCTGCTTTGCATTCTGGGAATAAATCGTTGTATCAATTAATGCCAGCACCTGCCCCTGTGCAACAACAGTTCCTATATCAACAAATATTTTCTCAAGGTTTCCGTTTACCTTAGAGTAAATTGTTGCCTGCTGTATTGGCATAATATCTCCTGTAAAAGAAAGACTATTTACAATTTCACCCCTGGCCGCATTCCCTTTGACTACAAGTGGTGCCGGAATACCCCTTTTTTCCGTATTCGAGGTTGATATTTTTAGTGCTGTTACCGCTAAAACAATTAAAATAATAATTATAGAATAAACCGATTTTTTCTTAGTTGACATCCTTTGCTCTGTAAGATATATATAGAAAATATTAGACAGGAAAGTTATCTATAAAGATTAACCAATTCAATTTATTAATAAAAATTAATGCTGGTGGTAATATATAAATGCCTGTTTATACAGGCATTTATATAATATCAGAAATTATTTGGAAGCGGTTAAATGATCTGGGGATACAGGATCAGGAACTTTATTATGAACTGGTGGAAGAGATTTTAGGTAAACAAAAATTGCCCTTAAATCTTCATCCGTTGACTGCCCTATTGCCTGCCAGGGCATAGGCGGCAATATTGGCCTCCCAACCCCCAAATGTTTCCCTGTTCTCATGGCTTTAATAAATATTTCTTCAGTCCAGTTCCCCGTACCTGTCGGTCCATCCGGAGTCAAATTTATTGGAAATGAAACACCCCAGGGACCTACCCAACTGGTAAGATCTGCTCCGGACAAATACCACCTCCCTGGCTGTACAAGTTTGGCATCAAACGGCAGTAAGGGTTCGCCTTCCGGATGTCCGGATAAAAGTTTAGTAGTATCCGGAATGGGACCCATTTGTGTCATTATCTTTGGGGAATGACAATCATTGCAGCCGCCTAGATTCACCAGATATGCACCTTTCTTTATCATTTCTTCCCGCGTCATTTCCTTTTTTTCATTATTAGCACAGCTTAATTGTAAAATAAGCATCACTACAAAAGACGACGAAAGCAGAAAGGATAGTAACATCTTTTTCTTCATATAAACCTCCTCAAATTTATTTAATATTAATCGATCTAAGTATGATACATCTATTTCTGACCTCCCCGATGAAGATCAAATTATTATGATGTTAAAACTAAAATGGATTAGAGAATAGAGTTTGCCGGAACGCACAAGATCTGATTTGCATTACTTATTATAATGTAAATCATAATTATTGTATTCATATATCACATAAGGATTCTAAACTCAATAATAAAAATATATTTGAATGTTATTTCATTTGAATGGATAGAGTTTCTATTGATATCTACTTGTTTGAAACAGTAAAATATTTTATCGCCCTGCACTGTCAAAACCGCCGGATAACCGTTCATTGAATAATTCATAATACGTCAATTATTCTCTTTGTTTTGTATGTTTATGTTTTAAATTATTAATAATCCCGGTTAATATATATGATCTGGTTTTTCATAACATTCTTTACTCTTTATTCCGCAATAAATTACTATATAGGTCTTAGAGGATGGCAGGCTCTTGAAGGGGCACCTTATCTTCGTCCTGCTTTTCTGGTTTTATTCCTCATCTGTTGCCTTTCATATATTTTTTCAAAGGTTGTACAACGCTACCTGCCGCTTGCTTTTTATGAATCAATTGAAAAAATCGGTTCATTCTGGTTTGCTTTCATGCTTTATTTTTTCCTCTCTGTAGTTGCACTTGATCTGCTTAGAGTAATCGACTTCGCGTTTCACATTATTCCTCCTTTTAATAATTATCCCAATGTAAAACTTATTACGTTTGGAATAGTGTCCGCCGTTGTTCTCATAATAATTATTGCGGGTTTTATAAATACAAGAGTATTTAAAATTGAAACTCTTAACCTTAAGATTCCTGCAAAGAATTCAACCATTAAAGAACTAAATGCTGTAATGATCTCAGACCTTCATCTTTCAACAATTAACGGCGAGGATTTTGTAAAAAGTATTGTTGACAAAATAAATTCTCTGCATCCGGATATTGTTCTCATTGCTGGTGATCTTGTGGATGACAGATCCACTGTTCTTAGAGAAAAAGGAATCGGCAGCTCATTAAAAGAATTAAAGCCGCCTCTAGGTGTATTTGGTATTACTGGAAATCATGAATATATAAATGGTGTAGACTCTGCTGTTAATTATATGACAGAGTTAAATATTGTTCCGCTAAGGGATACTATCTTAACTATCAGTAATAGTTTTGTTTTAATTGGAAGAGAAGACAGGTCCAGAGGATTATCGAAAAGGAAATCACTAAAAGAATTGGTAGATGAATCAGAACATAATCTCCCAACCATTCTTCTCGACCATACACCTTTCCATCTCGAAGAAGCCATGGATAATGGAATCGATCTCCAGCTTTCAGGGCATACCCATAATGGACAAATGTTCCCAATAAACCTGATTGTAGGCAGAATTTATGAAATGGCTTGGGGTTACCTTAGAAAAGGTAATACTCAATATTATGTTTCCTCAGGTGTGGGAACATGGGGTCCGCCAATCCGTACAGGTAGTAGGTCTGAAATTGTTCAACTTAAAATTACATTCACTCATTAAATTGCCCTTTTTAATAGGATACTATTTTTTTGACCTTAATTATTTTATATAATTTCGGTTTCAAATCGATTTCAATGTATAAGATGAGTACCTAATGGTCAAGTGAATGTAAGTAAAACAGCTGTTTTTCAAGTTGATTTCGATTCAAATAACATCAATAAACCGCTTTTGTTTGCATATAAACAAGAAAACCCCGAAATAATCGGGGTTTCTTTGCTCCGCGAGCTCAAGAATGTCTCTGGGCATAATTTGTTAAAAGTGCCATTTTTAATCGAAAAAAGCAACCATAATCGAATAGTCATTACTTTAGCCAGCTCCAGAATCGATAAATATTTAAAAATTGATAAAAATGAGTTAAATAGATTATTAAAAATATTTGCTAAACAGCAATATTATGATATTAAAAAATTTAATATCAATTATATGGAACTGGCTACCCAATATGAATTTTTAATTGATTCTGGGGCTGTATCAAGCAAAGCCGACCTTGCCAGGTATTTAGGTAAAAGTCGCGCATGGATAACTAAAGTCATTCAACGAGGCAATCCCAATTGATCAAATAAAACAGAATTTCTCTTTCGTGCATCCAATATTAACTTATCATATGAGATTACTTCTATATATGCTTTATGATTTGGGTTATATCCAAAGTATCCAAGATTATCGGGACTTATTGTGAGACCTTTATCTTTGCAAACTTCATGTAACTCTTTGCTTAAGTCAGCTATCACATAACAATAAAAGCGAGTGCCATCATTGATGTTAATTGGTCGTCCATCGTGAGTCTTCTCTTCATTTTGAGTAATCTTACGAATGTATGTATAAACCTGCTTAATTGGATCTTCTGTTTCGCCAGACAGATTTGTTCTCATTGGGCGCTTAAACTCAATTATGATGATTGAATTAAAGGGTGCATCGGAATCTACGAACATAAAAGGCGTATCATAGATTATCAATAAATCAGGTCTCTTTTGACTATTTGATGAAAAAGGAGCCATACTCCGTATCTGTTTATCTGAAGCAAGATATCTGTGGAAAGAAAGTTTTTCGTCAATGATCCATAAATTTTGTTGAGTAAAAGCAACATCATCAGAGGTAGTTCTCAAAGGGAATATTATTTCATGGATACTATCTTCCAGTTTATAGTTTCCAGTATCACCCTTTTTTAATCGATTGCTTAAGAGTTCTAAAATTAGTTTTCTATGTATAACGTAAAGTGCAAGTTTTGATTTACCAATATCATTGACTTCTTCAATATAATTTACAAAATCAGTCTCATACTTTTCATAATCATTAGGATCTTGGATATCATAGTTGATAATTTTTAGACCCTTTTCACGAACTTGCTGTTCAATTTTAGCGCTTATCTTATGAAGTTCTAAATCCAGTTTATCGTTGGACAAACCATATGGTATTTCCTCAAGCAACCGATCTTCATACTTTAGCAAGTGACGGTATTGTGGAGCTTCAGTATAAATAAAATCCGTTAGGTTCTCTTTTTTCTTGTCTTTCAAATCAACCAGATATTTGTTCAACTTCTTTCTAACATATAACATAATATCTGCATTTATCTCTGATTTCCTTAACTCATCATTTATAACATTGTCATCCTCTTGTTTGAAGTTAAATCCAGTTCGTTCTGGATTGACTATGCTATCAAGATAAGGGCTACTAACATAAGCATGAAACACAAATGACCTTCCATCATCATCGATCAATTTTTTACCAAGGTCAATTATTGTACTACCTAGATTTTCATTGATCACTTCTCTACTATTGGCACATAAGTGAACTTTATGTTTTGTGTCATCCCCAGAGTAAAGGTTTAAGGATGTTATGGTAAAGTCATGCGATCCTATTTGAATAGTTTCAATATCAGTATCTTCAGATGTTCCTTCTTTGAATACTTTATTGATACTGATTTCTGGTTCACCGTTATCGATCAATATTATTTGTGGACAAGAACTAAGCAGTAAGTATGACAAACAATGTTCAATTATTTTATCAGCAATGACGTCAGCACTTCTTGGAAGATAGTCAGCATATTTTTTATTGATATTCTTAAGTTCAACTATTGTCCTGACATTGGAAGCGGCAATTTCTTCAAGTGAATCATTTATTATTCCATCGGAGGTTGGACGAAATTCAAAGGTTCTTTTATTATAGGTTTTGTCTTCACAAAAGATACTGGTTACCTTTACGTATTCGAACGCCTTTAGCCATAATAACCGCCCTATACCTTTAGCTCCTCTGTTCATCTTCACCGTTGAATCCGATGTTTGAAAGGACTTGAAATTTTCTTCGTTGAAACCTATACCATTATCCACAACAGTAAAACCAATTATATTCCTTCGTATTTCTTCTTCTCCACTAAATTGGAGCACGTCTTCACGGGTTAAGTAAACTTCTATCCTGCCATCAATTTTTTTTGACTCTTCTATTGCATAAATAGAATTTACAATTGCCTCGAAAAGTGGAAGCAATACTTTTGTAGTTGGTAATTGAGTATTATGAATTCTTCCAAGCAAGTCTATTTTCATTTTTCACCTTTATTATTGGGGTTATCTGGCTGGGAATCTTTTCTTTTTGTCTGAGTTTCCAATTTTTTCTTCAGTAAGTCCTTTATAAACTTAGCTACCTCTTTCTTTACCTGCTCCATCGGGACATCTTTTTCAAGAGCACTAACAATTACATTAACCCGATGGGTCATTTTACCTTCTATTGCTTCTGGTGCAACAAAATTGATTCTATATGCCATCCTGGTCATTAAATCTTCGGCAGCTTGCCGTGTTTGGGTGTTAGGTAGCAAATCACCATAGTAGTCAATAAGTACTTTAATTGGAGGAATTAGTTTAAGCAGGTCGCTCTTAATGAATTTTTCTTTATTATCGGTATAAAAGGCTAATATTGATTCGATGATTTTATCGAAGACGGTAATACTGGCAGGGTTGTATTTTCTGGATTTGTTAAAGTATTGGATGGAATTGTCATAATCTGACCCTATGAGTCTGAATTCTCCAGCATTAAAAAATGCATCGAAAAGCAATTCCTTGCGGTCGGATAAGTGTATTTCTGCAGCGGGTAAAGTCGTCAATAACTCATCACCCAGTTTATTTATAATACAGAATTTTATTCGCTCTGCAAGAGCTTCAACGGGATCCAAATTATCGAATTGCATAAGTTCTCATTATGTGCTTTACAAAGATAGTATTTCTATATGTCCCTTTCCAAAAAGGGGATGAATTTTTTGAAAATAAAAGTGCTTTATTTATATACACTTAGCATCCTTCATTTATTCGCCATTTCCCTTTCCAAAAACCTACAGGTTTCTGGAAGTTTCCTTATGGGTATAAGAAGGTTAATAACAAATAAATCAAGGAAACTATAATGGACCGAGTTATCATTTATGCTCGTGTTTCAAGAAAAGAACAAAACGTGGATATGCAGATAATTGATCTCAGAGCATACGCTAAAGCCCGAGGGCTTGAAATAATTAAAGAGTATATAGATTATGCCTCAGGCAGCAGAAATGACCGTGCAAACTATCTGAAGCTGTTTAACGAAGTTAGAAAACACAAAACTGATTGTGTGCTGGTTTGGAAATTTGACCGATTTGCTAGATCAACACGGGAGTTAATAAATGCATTAGAGGAATTCAATAGTTTAGAAGTGGATTTTATATCCTTCAAGGAAAACATCGATACCTCTACTCCTACTGGGAAAATTTTATTTACAATGATATCTGCGTTTGCTGAGTTTGAAAGAGCAATAATCAGAGAGCGTGTAAAAGCGGGTATGGAAAAAGCCCAGGCAAAAGGTAAACTAATTGGAAGGCCTAAAATACCATCGTTCACCCTAAAGGCCGCTCTGGATCTTAAAGGGACGGGGATGGGTTATAGGGACATATGTAAGAAACTGGGGATATCAAAATCAACATATTATCAGGTTATCGCTAAAAAACCAACTAACCCAGTATTGTAACAATTTAACCAGTCGATGGACTTGACGATTCAGGTCCAATCGGCTATCTTATTGAAGGAGAATTACCAATAAAAACAATCTTGAAAAACTAAAAATATTTATTGGTCTGGACTTGACTCCTGAATTAAAAAGCCTATATTATATATAGGAAACTGAAAATCTAAAACCCTCCGACTCGACAACCCTGAAACTAAATTAAAACAATGTCTTCTTTCCAAGTAATTTGAAGGCAATTCATATATAAATACAAATTTAGGAGGCATTTATGCCAATCAACAAACAGACCCGCGATTTTTATTGCGCTTCTTTTTTAATCGCAATTGGGGTAAAACTACAATCCCATTGCAGATCAAATGGCAGTACAGTGTTTAATTTCATGAACGACACACGAACACAGGACGCTATTGACAAATACTACTCCATGAGTAGCAGTGTGGAGCCGATTACTTATTCAAATGCGATAAAGGCTCTTAAAAGCATTGTACATTCGTACGATAAAGCAGATACAAATATAAATACAAATTCTGAGGGGATTGAAAATGTTAAACAATATAGGGATAGCAACTAATGACCAAATAAATTCAGTAGTTGAAGAAACTGAATTAAAATCGAATTCTTCACGAACAATTAAATATTCTTACAACCCAAACATTACACCTCAAATGTCAAAAGATGAGGCCGCAAAAAACACCAGGGGTTGGTTGTTTAATCAGATATCCTGGGAACCTACCGCAGTTACGGAAATGATACGCACACAAAGTTATATACCAAGTGAATTAAGAGATGGCTATAAAGTTAACAGCAATGTCAAAGCTGTTTATAACATTATACTTGATTTTGATAAAGGGGATCCCACACTTAAGGAGTTTCTCAGTCAAGTAGAGAGCTTTCGCTTCGCTTGTGTTGTACATACGACCACAAACCACCAGAAACTAAAAAAAGATCCCAAATCAGGAAAAGAACTACCTGATACTGCTGTGGATAAATTTAGGGCAATCATACCACTTATCGAACCAATTTCATTAAGCGCATATGCTGCTACTGTGGCTTTCTGGGTGAAAAATTTTTCCACGATTGATACAACATCTTTTCAGGGTAGCAGATATTTTAAGGTAAACCCTGATGCTGAAGTACATTTCCATGATTCCTATGTCGATTCTACTGGGACTACAGTTGAAGCGAATTTTTTAGACGTATTTGCCGAAAAAATTATACCTGAATCATTCAGAAAGAAATCTGCGGGCAATTCTGGAAAGGAGATTACTGAAAAGAATGATGGTAGTTTCTCAATAAACGATGTCATTAGACTTGCTGACGGTTGTGAGATTAAGTATAAAGATATAATAAAGAAAACTCAGGTCTTTTGCCCATTTTGCGATCACTCGAAGCGCCAGCACCCTGATGTTCATAATGCATTTATTGATTACAACGATGCTGGCCAAATATATCTTTATTGCTCATCTGAAGATAAAACATATTGGTGCCATTCAGCAGAAATTATCTCATCAAAGAGTTCTCTTTTCTTCAATGAAACAGTTGGATATGCAAGCAGAATAGAAGAGGGCGGGTATGTTGTGTTTAAGAATAATGACGACTGGATGAATTACTGCTACTTCAACAAGATCAACGCAGCATGTAAAATATTCCTGCCTCGTGTAAAGATAATATTTGATCCAGCCAAACCAAGCGGTCTACAGAAAGAATATTTTAACATGTTCCAGGAGTCAGATTACCTAAAAGAGCACAACAAAACACAACCCCTGATCTCAGGGGATGAAATTCTTATCCGTATGGAAAAAGAAACACCAGTTATAAATGAGATTTTGATGAACTTATTTGGAGAAATAGAATATCTAAAGGGATTTCTTAATTGGCATGCCATTATTCTTCAACATAGAATTAAGCTTGATACTGCTTGGCTTATTACATCCAAGGAAGAGGGAATCGGAAAAGGGTTAATGTTTGACAGAATATTACAGCCATTATACGGCAAACGGCAGAGTATGTTAGTACTTGGAAATAACATGGCAAAGAATTTCAATTCTCAGGATCAAAATCTTTGGCTTAAAGTATTTGATGAGGTTTATTCTCCTGGGAATGCTAAGGAAAATCTGGCAAGAAAGGAATGGCTGAAATATATTATAACAGCCAGAGAACAGACAATAGAACTGAAAGGCATTGATTCATTCCAGGTACAGAACCATATGAACCTGATTTTATATTCTAATAATGAATGCCCGATATTCCTTGGCTGCAAAGATAGACGGTTTAATGTCATTAGGAATGAAAATGCAAAGAAGACCATGGAGCTTTCATTTTACAAAAATAATATTGATATGCAGGAAAGAATAGCAGGGGAATTAGAAAAGTTTGCAGAACTGTTGCTTAGTTATGATTCTGATATCGATACAGCAAACACGGCTATTGATTCAATTGCAAAGGACAAATTAAAAGAAGTAACCGCAGACGAATATGAAGCGTTTGCAAAAGCATTAGTAGATAGGGATGAAAGTTTCTTTTTATTAAACGAAGTATTTCCACCTTCAGACAGTGACAAGATGTTTACTCCAGGTATTTCTATATCACCAGAAGGAAGTGAAGTTGAGCTGGCGATTAAAGACGGATATATTCCTGCAAAGAGTATGGGAAGGATTTGTAAATTCCATTTTATCGGCCACTACAAAAACATACTCGTCCGACTGAGACTGAAAGGAGTGGAAAAACTTACAAAGAATATAAAAGGAAATAGACTACTAGTATATACTTTACGATAAAAGGTAATCTTAGTAATCGGAAAGTAATCTGAAAATATTAAAGGAATATGAGAAAATGAATTAAAATCAAATGGTAATCGGGTAATCGATTACTTTTACTTATCTAGAAAAATAAATAAAGAAATAAAAAACAGGTTATATATAATATTATCTCCCATTATTTAATTATTCTAGTAATTATCAAAAGTAATCGGATTACCTGATTACCTTGGCGTTTTTCTTGCAGTACAGCGTAGAAACGCAACTTTAGGTAATCTGGAGGTTAAAAAAACGATTACTTCCGATTACCTTATATAAAAAAAGTGTGCGGGTATGTTGTGCATTGCCGATTTAAGCGGGCACAAATAAACAACCTACCCCAATTCAATAAATTAAATAAAGAGGAGAAATAATAATGATACGATTAAATGACAGTGACGGAAAAACAAAAGAGAATCCAATAGTAATCCTGCAAGCAGATGACGACCGTGAAGGGTGGATTTTTTTGCGCAAATACATTGAGTATTACATGGAATATCATCGCTATGACAAGTTCGAAGACGAGGACATAGTAGATACTTTCGATTTAGAGCTGAGGCAATTTAGGTTTTATAAAGCTGGAGTCTTAGTCGATGAGCTTTATGTAGACTGGACAGAATTGTTTCACGTTTGGGACTGTTAGAATTTAGTAAAGGGGGGGTGCTGAAGATAAACAACTACTCTTACCTGGTATTAACTAATTAAGACTCCATGGAAAACAAAACTGATAACCATGGCGACTTTTTAATTTATAAATAAAAGGAGGAAATAAAATGGGTAATTACCCTGCCACTAGAAAAAACAGAACAACTGATTATGCAAAATCAACACAATTGCTAAAAACAATAGGGGTGGATAGATTCAAAGAAATATTTTCTAAAGTTGGGATGTATTTGGCAGCTAAACAGTTGTCAGAAGAATTAGATACTCTTGTGAGCCCTTACGTGTGTAGGTACATCCGCAATTATAAACTCTATAAGTGAGATAATACAAATGAAAAAAATAATAATTGAGCCGAAACCGCTGTCTAAGGCAGAATTGGTCTACCTTAAACAATTAGAAAAGAGACCGAATAGATTGATCTTTAGAGAAGTTTTCAGCAAAGCGCAGAATCGAATCAATAGCCCGAAAGATTAAGGTTTATAAAACAAAGGCAAAGCCGTTATGGGCGAAAAGTACTGTTTCTTTTAAGATCCACGACCTAGCCTGATTGCAAGACCACGTTCAGGTTCTTTCCATATGGAAAATAGAGTTATGATTTTTTTTATTTGCAGTTTTTGTTGTGCTTTATAGGCTAAAACGAACTGTTACAAACAGGGGTACCCCTTTTAGGTACCCCAAGTTATCGATGAAAATATTTTTTTGGCAGTTTTTTGAAATGCCTTTTATTGAGAAAATAAGAGTTGCTGTGTTTGCTAATCTTTGTAAATGTTCCAATACCATGATTTAGCGACACTTTTTATTTTAACCTCCCTACCATCTTTCCAAGCTGAAAATATTTTACCAATAGTTTTATTGTCGTAGAAAACTTTGAATCGATTAACTTCTTTTGATGTTTCGTTTCCATAATTATCGGATTTGATATCTACATCATATGCCTCTAAATTAACTGAAATACTTTCTGGTAATTCTGCATATTGCAATAATGAAAGTGCTGTGGCTATATCATCTATAATTGCATCAGAATTTCCTTGTGCTATAGATTTACTTGGCCCCTTAGTGTAGCGTTGTAGAAATTTATATTCATCAGTGTTCTTTCTTTCATGATCTTTAACTGTTTCAAACCATTTATATTCCCATCTTAAATATATTTTATTTGCATCAATTTTGATTGAAAGGCCTAAACGCTGTGGATCATATAGGAATGATTCAAAGATTTGTTTATAATATTCTGGGTCATTTTTATCGGTAGGTGTTTTTATTTCTACTTTGGTTTGCTCTTTTTCTTTCGGTTTTTGAATAGGGATTGAGTTGCTTTTCTCTCTGCAACCACACAGTAGAATAGTGGCCATCGCGATAATAATCAGGAATTGTTTCAAGATATACCTCAATATTTGTTAAATAAAAAAGGGCGCAAGCCCACAATATACTCCGCTTAGAGGTACTGGCATACCTACCGACAGAAATATAAAGCAGACCGCGCCCAATGAGGGCGCAGTCATACCCGCTAGTTCATGTCGGTCGAAAAGTGCCAGTTTTCTAAGCGAACTAAGCGTTAGACTACGCAAATATGTATTTCAAAACTTTCAAGAATATAATTTCTTACATTCTCAAGAGTAAATTAGTAAATTTTACAATACTACTGAAATATTCAATTGCTTATCAGTCATCATTTTTCTCTTTGCTTGACAGTGCCTTAGCAATTGCCATAAGTACTATTGCAACTATTTCAAGTCCTGCTATAATAAAACCCATATCTCCTCCTAATAGCATAATATTTTTATATGTGTGGTGATTCCCTTCGTGACTATAAATTTTAATCCCAACCCTAAAAGTTGAACTAAAGAGAAGCACAAATATTGCCCCTCTTATGCAATCGAAAAAGAGTTCATTCATTCTGTAACGTAATGTCGAAGAACTTCAAAAAAAGCTGCTGTAATTCTTGTATAATCTGTTTTACTTTTATGGACGTAGTCTTAATCTTCTCTGCAATCCTGGATGCTTTGTAACCCTGAATCAATAAATCCAACACTTTTTTCTGAATAGAATTTAATTTTGCCAGGAAAGCTTTATAGTCAATGTTAAAAGCAAATGCATCATCTACTGATTGCTTTGATTTTAGATTTACTAACATCCAATCTGCAAATTCAATTACAGGTGTAGAACTATCTGGCCTTCTGCGAAAATATCCAAGTGCATCAAGAGTACTGCACCCACCTCCGCCTTTTTTCACAAAACTCCGTATATCAACTTGTTTAGCGCGTTGAGTGACGAAACATTTGAAGTCCTGTTTCTTGATTGGCTTATCACGTTCTATATAACTCTTATAAAGTTCATAGGATTGGCAGACAAGCTCTTGGATTTTATCCTTACGGCGTTCTGGCTCTTCATATCTCATTACTGCATAGTAAGCTTGCTCTTTTACGATTGGATACAACGATTCCCAAGTCATAGGTGTTTTTCTCCATTCGTTAATAAAACAATAGAACAAAATCGCGGGTTATTTGATTGGATTCGGGCGGATTGTTGTGAAGGGTTTCTTCATATGAAAAGAGATTTAACCTCTCATCTTCATTCTTATACCAAGATCTTAGATAAAATTAACTTATGTTTAGCTAAAATAAACTAAAGGTTTTTTAAGGACGTAACCTCTTTTATTTCAAAGAGTTATGGGCTTTCCAAAAAAGAGTGTTTGGAAATTATTTGGAATTACATCAATTTTACAGTTGATATTGCTTTTTTATGGAATGTTCCCTCATGTTATTATTCTCACCAATAAATAACCTAAAAGGAAAGTACTATGAAAAAGCTCGAAAGAAGAATCTCGAAAAACCGCGTAAATTCTTATTTACGTCACGCTACTGCAAAATTAACGCAAGAACAAAAACTTGCTGTTAGAATTGGATTAGCCGAAGCTGAAATGAAATCCAATCGTGAGAAAGGAATTTCAAATCTGGTTTTAAGAATGCAGGAAAATAATCTCAAGAGGTTATACTCTGAATTATTGAGTGTAAAAACCAGACGAATGGAAGCTGAGCGAAGATTCGAGAACGCTGTAAAGCAAAACGACAAATTGAATGGTGGAGAGGAATCTTCCCAATCAATTGTCGCATAGCAATATCACTGGGCAGCGCATTTAGGCTGCCCTTTTTTATAATGATTTTAAGGATACAACATGCTTTACAAAAACGCCATCGAGCAATTACAAAATGTTTTGACTGAAATTGGTCAGATAAAAGCCAACCTACAAAAAGCATATGATCATAAAAAACAAAAGGATTACGAGGCTTGCCTTTGGATGTTGAGGAATACGCTTGAAGGAATTTGTAAAAATATTTATGCAAATGAGTTTTCTAAAGCAACTAATGGACTTGAATTGAGGCAACAAATTAGAAAATTAGATGAAACTAATAAAATCCCTAGCAACATTTTACCACATGTCAGAACTGTACAAACTTTTGGAAACTTTGGGTCGCATGCTGATAGTAAAGAAAAAAGGAAATTGAATGAAAAGATGATTCAACCCCCAATTACAAGCATGGAAGTAATTATGGCTTGGTTTATCAATGAATATCACGGTCTACCTGAACATAATTCTAATACAGGTACTACCGACTTTAATCTTTTAGAATATATCCCATTGGGAATAACAAAAGCGGCACTTCTTGCATTTATTAAGATTTGCCAATAAACAAATAACTATAACAGTATTCAACTTCTTCCGATCTATGGAAATTTCATGATTACTTGAGACTTGGCTATGACAATTCATTTTTTTCTTTCCTGAATTTCTCTTCATTCCTAATAAATTCGTTATTTTGCATATATAATTTTAGTTTACCCTATAATTATTGAGGTTTTGGTAGCAAAATAGTTATTTTTTCATTATACGGAATTCTTAAATGGTTAATGGACATCAAGAAATAGTCGGTTTTATATGGAACATTGCTAATAAACTTCGGGGGCCCTACCGTCCACCACAATATCGTAAAGTGATGCTGCCGATGACCGTATTAAGAAGATTAGATTGTGTGCTTGAACCGACCAAAGATATTGTTTTAGCTGGGTACAAAAAGTTAAAAGAAAAGGGGCTTAAAGATAAGGCACTCCATAGTGCGCTTGCCAAATATGCAGGCAAGGACCGTAAATATCCGCTTTATAATATTAGTAAATATACTTTCAAAAAACTCCTTGAAGACCCCGAACACCTTGCTAAAAATCTTATTACATACATAAACGGTTTTTCACCAATAGCTAAGGAGATTTTTGAGAATTTCAAGTTTGAAGTGGAAATAGAAAAATTAGAAAAGGCGAACAGACTTTATATTGTATTAAAAGAGTTTGCTGATTTGGACTTACATCCCGATAGAATTCCCAATATACAAATGGGGTATCTATTTGAAGAGTTAATTCGAAAATTTAACGAGCAGGCCAACGAAGAGGCTGGAGATCACTTTACACCCCGTGAAGTAATTAAGCTCATGGCTCACATAATTTATACAGGTGAGGAAGATATTTATAAAAGCGGAATTGTTCGTTCAATTTATGATCCCACAAGTGGAACTGGTGGAATGCTCTCCATTTCAGAGGAATATATACTCAGCCATAACGACAGAGCAAATATTATTTTATACGGGCAGGAATACAATGATGAGGCCTATGCTATTTGTACTTCTGATTTGCTTATTAAAGATGAACCAGCCGAAAATATTATTTTAGGCGATACTCTTGGTGATGGTAAGACCTCTGACGGACACAAAGGAAAGAAATTCCATTATATGTTTTCCAATCCTCCTTTTGGTGTTGAATGGAAAGCAGAAGAAGATATCGTAAAAAAGGAACATAAAGATTTGGGATTTGACGGACGATTCGGTCCAGGTCTTCCAAGAATTAACGATGGTTCGCTTCTCTTTCTTATGCATATGATGAGTAAAATGCATCCAAGACCCCAGAAGGGCGGTGATGGTTCAAAGATCGCAATTATCTTTAATGGTTCTCCTTTATTTACTGGCGATGCAGGTTCTGGCGAAAGTAATATTCGCAGGTGGGTAATAGAGAATGATATGCTTGATGCAATAGTGGCATTACCAGATCAATTATTTTATAATACTGGAATATTTACTTACATCTGGTTTGTATCAAACAAAAAACCGAAAGAAAGACAAGGTAAAGTACAGCTCATTGATGCAACAAAGCATTTTCAAAAAATGAAGAAGAGCCTGGGTAATAAGCGGAATGAGTTTAATGATGCACATATTGACGAAATTACAAAGCTCTATGCTGATTATAAGCATAATGCGATAGTTAATGTTATTTTAGATGGCAAGAGCGAGAAACGTATATGCAGCAAAATATTAGATAATCAAGATTTTGGGTATATAAAAATTACCGTGGAGCGTCCTTTGCGATTGAATTTTTCTGCCTGTGAAGAACGTATTGCCAGACTGCAAAATGATGACGCATTTATTTCTTATTCTACAACTAAACCTACCAAAGGCAAAAAACACAGCGGAGATTCACAACTGCAAGAAGATGTTTTGTATATCGTTCGCTCGATTGGAGAGGAACTTTATAGAAAAAGAGATCTTTTTGCTACAATTCTTGAATTAGCGTTTGAAAAAGCGGGAACAAAGATTGATGCGAAGCTAAAGAAAATTATTCTTAACAACCTTTCAGAAAAAGATCCTGCTGCGGATATTTGCCTAGATTCAAAAGATAATCAAGAGCCTGATCCAGATTTACGCGATACAGAAAATATTTCTTTGCCCAAAAGTATTCCTTTACCTTTGTCCATTGGATATGACAATGAAACAGGGTTGGAAGAGTTTGTGGCACTTGTAAAAGAGCATTGTGAAGATTATATGCTCAAAGAAGTATTGCCTCATGTTTCGGATGCTTGGATAGATTATAGTAAGACCAAAATTGGTTATGAGATTCCTGTTAATAAACATTTCTACGTATATCAACCGCCAAGAGATTTAGAAACTCTGGATGCAGAAATAAAGACTATCGAGCAAAATATATTAAAAATGCTGGGAGAGGTAGTCTTTTGAAAAGAACTCAGTATCCAAAATATAAAGAAACGGGTATAGACTGGGTTCCTATAATTCCAGACCATTGGGATGTGAAGAAAATGAAGTTTATTGCGAATATTCAGTTCAGCGGGGTTGATAAAAAAAGTAATGACGAAGAACCCGAAGTTCAACTTTGTAATTATGTCGATGTATATAAAAATGAAACCATAGATAGCTCGATTGACTTTATGAAAGCTACAGCCTCACAAAGAGAGATCAATAAATTTCGATTAGAGATTGGAGATATTTTAGCTACTAAGGATTCTGAGTCTCCGTATGATATTGCTGTTCCTGCTATTGTTTCCGAGAACTTTGATAATGTGATTTGTGGGTATCATCTCGCACAGGTCAAGCCATATAAGAATATTGTTTGTCCTGCATATTTGTTCAGGGTATTTCAAGAGAAAGGATTCAATACTCAGTTTGTTAAAAATGCGAATGGCATTACAAGATTTGGTGTAGGAACAGATGTATTTGGTTCTGCACTAGTTTCACTTCCTCCACTCGATGAGCAGAAGGTTATTGCCAATTTCCTTGACCAGAAGGCCTCACAGATTGATAACTTAATAGCCCAGAAAAAAATACTTCTTAAATTACTTGAAGAAAAGAGAATTGCACTTATTACCCAAGCAGTTACTAAGGGCTTAAACCCAAAAGTAAAAATGAAACCTTCTGGAGTAGATTGGCTTGGAAATGTGCCTGAGAACTGGAAGGTATTGAAAATAAAAAGGTTGTCTATTGTGAAAAGAGGAGCTTCCCCGCGACCAATAGATGAGCCTAATTATTTTGATGAAGACGGTGAATATTCGTGGGTGCGTATTGCTGATGTTACAGCGAGTGAAAGATATTTGGAGACAACCACTCAAAAGATGTCAGATCTCGGAAAATCTTTAAGTGTTCCACTTGAGCCTGGTGAATTATTTATAAGCATTTGTGCAACTGTCGGAAAACCAATTATCACAAAGATAAAATGCTGCATACATGACGGATTTGTATATTTCCCACACTTAAAAGAAAACAGACATTATTTTTATTATCTTTTTGTAAGTGGTCAGCTTTATCTTGGACTAGGTAAGATGGGTACACAATTAAATCTTAATACAGATACTGTTGGGAATATAAGTATTGCATTACCTTCACTTCGAGAACAACAGGAAATTGTCTCTTTTATTGAAACTGAAATAAGTAAAATTACCAAATTGTCCAATGAGATTATTCATGCAATAGAGGCACTAAATGATTACCGTATTGCACTAATAACATCTGCAGTAACTGGAAGAATAGATGTAAGAGATTTTTTACAGGAGCAATAGAATGAAGAAATACACTGAAATCCGTTTTGAAGAGGCCATAGAATTATCTCTTCTTGAATATGGGGGGTATACTAAAGGAAATTCAACGGAATTTGATGCAAAGCGTGCATTGTTTCCTAAAGATGTTATAGAATTTATCTCTAACTCGCAACCTGTCGCCTGGAAGCATGTTTTGGATTATAACGGAGAAGCTTCCAAAGAAAGTTTGATAAATGCTTTGCAGGCAGAACTATCAAGTAAGGGGTCGTTGTTTGTTTTAAGAAATGGATTCAGATTTTTCGGTAGGACTTTCAAACTCGCTTATTTCAAACCAAACACAACCCTTAACCCCGCCGCTAAAGAAGACTATGAAAAGAATATACTTAAAGTATATCGGCAGGTTCATCATAGTGAGTCACATCCAACTCATTCGCTGGATATGGTTATTGCGTTGAATGGAATACCAGTAGCAACTCTTGAACTTAAAAATCCTTTATCAGGGCAAACAGTTGAAAATGCAAAATGGCAGTACAAGAAAGACCGTGATCCTCGCGAACTGATATTTCAGTTTAAGAAAAGAGCGTTAGTTCATTTTGCTGTGGATACTGAAGAAGTCTATATGACCACTAAGCTAGCAGGAGATGATACATTCTTCTTGCCATTCAATAAAGGTTTTAACCTTGGTGCTGGAAACCCGCCCCAGGAAGATAATTATAGAACAGCTTACTTGTGGGAAGAGGTTCTTCTAAAAGATAGTTTGTTAGATATTATCGGAAGATATTTACATCTCGAAGTTTCAGAAACAAAAGTTTATACTGATAAAGGTGTTGTGAAAAAGGAAAAAGAAACCCTGATCTTTCCTCGGTTTCATCAGCTAGATGTTGTAAGAAAACTCATCGCCAATGCAAAAGTATCAGGCGCAGGTCATAATTATCTTGTTCAACACTCTGCTGGTAGTGGAAAAAGTAATTCGATTGCCTGGTTGGCCTATAGACTTGCCTCACTACATAATGAAATTGATGAAAAGATTTTCCATTCGGTAATTGTAATTACAGACCGCAGGGTACTCGATAAACAATTACAAGACACTATCTACCAATTTGACCATACTGAAGGTGTTGTAAAAAAGATTGATGAGAATACTAAGCAGCTTGTAGAGGCACTGGCTACAGGCGTTCCTATTATCGTGACTACGTTACAAAAATTTCCATTTGTAATAGAGTCCGTTGAAAAAATTAACGAAGAACGGAAAGAGAAAAAGAAGCAGGGTGAAATCTCATTAGACACCCAAAATAAACGCTTTGCTGTAATTGTGGATGAGGCGCATTCTTCACAATCGGGAGAAGCTGCTGCCGAATTAAAAAAGATTCTTAACAAGGACGGCATTGAAAAAGCCGTTCTGGAGCAAATGATTTCAGTAGAGGATGATACGGGGCTTTCTAAAGAATCTCGAGAGCAGTTAATGCGTGAAATGGCAAAGCGCCCTCAACAGCCAAATATCAGTTTCTTTGCATTTACTGCAACTCCTAAATTTAGGACTAAAGTCGTTTTTAATGAGCCTGGTTCTAATGGCGAAAGTCCATTTCACTTGTATAGTATGCGGCAGGCAATAGAGGAAGGATTTATCCTTGATGTTCTTGAGAACTATACTACTTATAAACGTTATTTCAAACTGGTAAAATCTATTGAAGATGATCCTAAAGTTCCAAGGCGGAAGTCATCAATAGCTTTAGCAAGGTTTATAAACCTGCATCCTCACAATCTTCGCCAAAAAGTTGAAGTAATTATTGAGCATTTCAGGACTTCAACGAGGTATAAAATCGGCGGCAGAGGCAAGGCAATGGTTGTAACCAGCTCTCGTATGCATGCCGTACGATATAAGCAAGAAATAGATAAATATATACAGGAAAAAGAGTATACAAATCTAAAAACGCTGGTAGCATTTTCAGGAAAAGTTGTTGATGATAAGGACGATTCGATTACATATCGCGAAAGCAGTATGAATGGCGGCATTAGTGAAAGAGAACTGCCAGATAAATTTGAATCATATGAATATCAGGTGTTAATTGTTGCTGAAAAATACCAGACTGGATTTGATCAGCCTTTGCTCCATACAATGTATGTTGATAAAAGACTGGCAGGAATTCAGGCGGTTCAGACCTTATCAAGGTTAAACAGAACTGCTGCTGGAAAGGTTGATACATTTGTTCTGGATTTTGTAAATGACCGAGAAGAGATATTTGAAGCTTTCAAACCATATTACGAAAGAACAATTTTTGATGTAGAAACTGATCCACAACTTTTATATCAACTAGAACATACATTGCTTGAGTGGAGAATATTCAATTCTAATGATATAAAAGCATACTGTGAGATATGGTTTAGTACAAAGCCCGACCTAAGAACTTCAGAGCATAAAAAACTAAATGCCTTGCTCGATCCTGCTGTAGAGAATTATAACAAACTCACAGATGAAGAGAAAGTTACCTCTAAAAAACAGATGTTTGAATTCAGGAATCTGTATAGTTTTCTTTCACAAATAATTCCATTTTCTGATTCTGATTCAGAGATGATGTTCGTATATTTCCGTAATTTATTACGGAAACTACCCAAAAGAGAATCGGGGAATGTAGATTTTGGCGAAGAAATAGCATTAAAGTATTATCGTCTTCAAAAGATAGCTGAAGGTAAAATAAATCTGAAATATGGTGAGCCTTCAATTATTTATGGACCAAAAGAAGTAGGAACTGGAAGTGTTGACGAGGAAGTTCGTTTATCGACTATTATAGAAAAATTAAATGAAGCATTTGGAACACAATTTACATTTGCTGATCAATTATTCTTTGATCAGGTTAAAGAAACAGCGGTTTCGAATGAAGAGCTAACAGAAGCTGCTAAAGTGAATTCTTTGGAAAACTTTTCGCTGGTTTTTGAAAAGATGCTTGAACGATTATTCGTGGATCGAATGGAAGGCAATGAGGAAATATTTGTCCGCTTAATGAATGACAACGAATTCAGAAACATTGCATCCAAGCATTTGGTGCGGGATGTTTATTCATCTATACTGGATCGAATGGTAAAAGAGGATTAGGAATAATGGAGCCAGAAATAATAAATGAAAATATAAAAGTTGCACTTTATTGTCGTGTTTCAACATATGAACAGGCACAGGGTGAATTCAGTTCGCTTGATGCACAGGAAAGTTCGCTTATTGATTTTTGTAAATATAAAGAGTGGGAGGTTTACAAAGTTTATCGGGATACCAAGTCTGGTAAAAGCTTAGAAAGAGAAAAAATCCAAGAGTTATTAAACGATGCAGAGGATAAAAAATTCGATATAGTGGTAGCAACAAAATTAGATAGAATATCGAGAAATCTTCGTGATTTTCTTGAATTTGATACTAGATTAACTGCTTTGAAAATCGATATTGCAATTACTACTCAGCAAATCGATACAACCTCAGAAATGGGAAGAATGCAACGAAATCTTATGCTAGTATTCGCTGATTTTGAACGTAATATGATTGGAGAAAGAACTCGCGAAAAACTTTATCTTCAAGCCCAGAAAGGATATTGGGGAGGCGGACATACCCCATTAGGATACGATTCGATTGAAAAAAAGCTTATACCAAATGTAGAAGAAGCAAAAATGGTAAATAGAATTTTTGCTATGTACAATGAAGGGAAATCAGCTTTATCTATTGCTGAAACTCTAAACAAAGAGGGTTATAAACCAAAACAAAGAAAATCAAAAGGGAATATTATTTCTGACAAATATACAAACGATTCTATTCTTCGTATCCTCAAAAACCAAATTTACCTGGGTCTCATTACTATTACTGTTACAAAGCTTAAAGGGAAAATATTAAAAACACCAATTAAAGAAACTTTTAAGGGATTGCATCAAGCCATAATAGATACAAATGTTTTTAATTTGGCAAAGGATAAATTAGAAGGGGCCAGAAAAAACAAATATGCTGATTACCAGGGATCACCACTTATATTGTTACAGAAACTTGTATGCGGAACTTGTGGAGCAGCTATGTCAACTACTTTTACATCGAAAAAAGATTTACCCAGAGTTTATGGATATAAATGTATTGATAAAGGGAAAAAGGGTACAAGCTTTTGTAATGCAAAAGATATTCCTGCAGCGGCAATTGAGAGTTTTGTAATAAGTCTTGTACAGCAAATAGGATCTTCTGATATATTATTTGATGCAGTATATGAACAATTTTTACAGAATGATGATTCTGAAAATGAATTGGATCAAGAAAAATTAAAAGATTTGCAAAAAAACTTGGTAGAAGTAAAAAATGAATCCAAAAGGTTAGTTACCTTAATTACTAAAAATGTAGAACTGGAGGAAATTGATTCAATAAAAGATGCACTTACGGATTTTAACAAGCGACAAAAAGATATTAAATCTGAAATTGAAAAAGTTGAAGAAAAACTTGCAAATCATTCCGAACCCAGCAATTCTAAAGAAGAAATTAAAAATTTGTTAACCAAAGTACCAGAAATTCTAAAAGAACTCGACAAAGACGGACAGAAAAAACTAATCGATCATTTAATAAATGAAATCAGGTGGTATTGTAAAAGGGGCGAAAAAGAAGGTGAAATCGAAATATATTTCAGGGGAGACGGGGCTTTAAAAAGCAAATGGGCCAACAATGTTGACCCGTTTACTTTAGGTTCGAGACTTTGTCTCGATTGGCTCCGCGAGCAAGACTCGAACTTGCAACCCTTCGGTTAACAGCCGAATGCTCCACCATTGAGCTATCGCGGAATATCCTCTAAAAAGGAGTCTAAACATACTAATTGACAGTAAATTTGTCAATACTTATTAAAGAATAATTTATAACCATCCGATTCCTTCTTTATGGCCCAAATTGAAGGATTAAACAACTTAATTATATTGTCTTGAACAAATGCATGACCAATATTGCATTGGACACATCAACGTTTTCTATAATCCGCTAAATTAAAGTAAAATACTCCTTTAAAATCAGTTGTCCTTATGATCCAATCTGTAACAATAGATGAGTTAAAAAAAATTATCGCCCTGCAGGATCTCCCGAATGAGCACCTTGAATGGATTTTGTCTCATTCGGAATATTATGAACATGATGATGGCGAAGCTATTACTAAAACAGGTGACCCTATTGATGTAATGTGGATGCTTCTGGAAGGTAAAGTTGATTTTTATATGAATGTGAACGGACAACTTGTTTATTACTTCAGTTTTGAAAATAATAATTTAGCCGGCGGCGTAGGCGGTCTTATGCCCTATTCTCGGATGAAATCATCTCCAGGCTCTTCTTATGCCGTTGGTAAAGTCCGCGGTCTTAGGCTTCATAAAAAATTTTTCCCGGAATTGGAACAATTGAATCCGGATTTTATTCAACGACTCATTGGTTATATGACTGAAAGAGCAAGGGCGTTTGCAACTAAACAAATGCAGCAGGAAAAAGTAAGTTCATTAGGAAAGCTTGCTGCAGGAATTGCGCATGAATTAAACAACCCAGCTTCTGCTATTGACAGGATATCTGAAGAACTTAATAAAAGATTGAAACGTAACATCGAACTCACTGAAATGCTTCTTAAACATAACATCAATCCTGGGCACATTCGTAATATTCGGGAATTGATTCATAACAAAGTGAAAAACCGCCCGGGTAAATCTAAATTGACTCCCCTCCAGCGTATCCAGAAAGAAGATGAAATAAATATATGGCTGCTTGAAAAAAAAATTGATGACCGGTACGAAATTGCAGAAACTTTTACAGAAGTTGGTTTTTCGATAGATGACTTGAACAAGATAAATAATGAGTCAGGTATCGAACCATTTAATGGTATTATCAATTGGCTGGAAAATTTATTAAGCTCAGAATTGCTTATAAAAGATCTTGCCGAGGCTTCAGAGCGAATAACGGTTTTAGTCGCCGCTATTAAATCACATGTACAAATGGATAAAGCAGAAACACTGTATCGCACTGACATTCATGAGGATATTGAAAATACATTGATTATTCTCGGATACAAAATCCGGGAGAAAAATATCCAGGTCAATAAGAATTATTGCCAAGGTTTGCCCGAGGTTGAAGCTTATGTTGGTGAATTAAATCAGGTATGGACTAATATAATTGATAATGCCATTTTCGCCGTTCCGCAAAATGGTGAGCTGGATATTGAAACATCCTGCGATAATAAAAACGTGACTATCCGGATTATAGACAATGGTTCTGGTATCCCCGAAGATATTTTACCGCGAATATTCGACCCCTTCTTTACAACTAAGAAAGTCGGAGAGGGAACGGGTATAGGACTTGACATAGTTCAAAATGTGATTAAAAGGCACAATGGAGAAGTGAAAGTAAATTCAATACCTGGGAAAACAGAATTTATAATCCGTCTGCCAATTTCTCAACCTTATCATTGAAACACAAAAGAAATGAAACTACCATACATTATAATAATTGATGATGATGTCCAGGTTTTAAGATCTATTCAGCGTGATGTACGAAATAAATACAACGAGGATTATAAAGTCCTGATTGCCGATTCGGCTAAGGAGGCTCTCGATGCCGTAAAAGAATTAAAAAACAAAAATGAAACTGTTGCACTTTTTATTTCCGACCAGAAAATGCCTGATATGGAAGGAACGGCTTTTTTGGAAAAGGCCAAAAAGATATTCCCTGATGCAAAAAAAGTGCTGCTTACTGCCTATTCCGATATTGATGCCGCCATAAAGTCTATTAACTCTCTGAAATTGGATTACTACCTGCGTAAACCATGGAGCCCGCCGGAAGAAAACCTTTACCCCATTATGACTGAACTGCTTGAAGACTGGATTAATAATGTTTCACCTGAGTTTATTGGACTTAAAATTATCGGGTATCAATGGTCACCTATATCCCACAGAATAAAAGACTTTTTAACAGGAAATTTAATCCCATACAAATGGCTTGATGTTGAGCTAAATCCTGAAGCAGCTGATATACTGAACACAAATAAAATACTGCCGGATGAATTGCCTGTTGTTTTTTTTGAGGATGGCTCATTCTTAAAAAGTCCGGCTGATATTGAGATCGCAAATAAAATCAATTTGAAATCGATTACATTTGAAGAACTTTACGATGTGGTTATAATAGGTGCGGGACCAGCTGGTTTGGCTGCTGCTGTTTATGGAGGCTCAGAAGGATTGAAGACACTTATGATTGAAAAAAAAGCTCCTGGAGGTCAAGCCGGCACTAGTTCAAGAATTGAAAATTATCTTGGATTCCCGGCGGGAATATCTGGAGCTGATCTGACAAGAAAAGCCCTAACTCAGGCATCAAAATTTGGCGTCGAACTTCTTAAACCAAGTCAGGTTATTGACATATCTATTAAAGATAATTATAAAATATTATCTCTCTCCAATGGACCCGAGATAAAAACACATACTATAATTCTATCCACTGGCGTTGACTATCGCACACTTGAAATTAAAGGAATAAGTGATCTAACGGGTGCAGGTGTCTATTATGGCTCAACTTCTGCAGAAGCACATTCTTGCAAAGGTAAAAATGTTTTTATTCTTGGCGGGGGAAACTCTGCTGGACAGGCCGCTATGTATCTATCCGGTTTTGCCCAAAAAGTCTTTATTGTAATCCGGAAAAATTCCCTTGATTCAACAATGTCGCATTACCTTATTGAACAAATTAATAAAACCCCCAATATTTCTGTCATTACCAATTCTGTCATCCTTGAAGTAATCGGGGGGAATAAACTTGAATGCATTACATTAGAAAATAACGAAACTAGTGAGCGTAGAACCTATGAAACTGTTGCCTTGTTTATATTCATTGGCGCAAAACCTGTAACAGATTGGATTAAATTGGATATTTATAAAGACACTAAAGGTTATATTGTGACAGGCAGAGATTCATTAAAGCATGAAGATTTTAAAAAAACATGGGAACTTGAGCGTGATCCGTACTTGCTCGAAACTTGCATCCCAGGAATATTTGCTGCCGGTGATGTAAGATCGGGTGCCATGAACCGGGTAGCTTCAGCTGTGGGTGAAGGTGCCCTTGCTGTCAAGCTTGTTCATGAATATTTGTTGGAAAAGTGATTTCCTTTAGAATATATTTTATAGATCATTTCAGCAGTATCATTTTTCTAATTGTATAAAAACTTTCTCCTTTATTCCCATATGCATTAATCGAATAAAAATAAACTCCGGATGATGCATTTACCGGATTCCAGACTATTTCATAATTACCAGCTTTCTTCAATCCGTCAACCAACGTTGTTATTCTTTGTCCTATTGTATTATATATTTCAATCCGAACTTGGCTCTCCAATGGAATTGAATAGGCAATTGTAGTTGAAGGATTAAATGGATTGGGATAATTTTGAGATAATCCATAACTTTTTACAATATTATTATTCCCTTTAATACCTGTTATACTGGATGTAATATAAAAATAATTACTGCTTATGCTGGATAAACTTGAATTGCTTATACTGGATATCATAATTTTATATGTGGAATCCTGTTGCAATCCTGATGGTATACGCCACAAAAATTCATTGGTTCCTGAGAAAATTGAATCGGCAATTATCAAAGCTATATTGTTCCCATTCATTAAAATAATATTTAGACTGTCGGTTAAATTTGATCCCCACCTGATAACATAAGCTGAATCTAATAATACATCTTCGCCGCCGTTAGGATAGTATATTTTAATGAAAGGAGAAGCGGTATTGAAACTTTCAGCATTTGACCAGCTGCTTGTTCCGGCTGAGTTTGTATTGCTTAATCTCCAATAATATGTTGAATTATTTGTAACCTGATTTAATAAGTAGGAAGTTGAGGTTATGTTGGAATTATCAACAACAATGCTGCTGAATGAGGGGTCATTTGATACCTGCAAATGATAGTTCTGAACAATACCCTTCGTACCCCATAATAATTTTACCGGTGCCAGTCCATTAACTATTTCACTGTCTTTGGGAGATAAAGGAATAGGAGTATAGGATGAATCTATCGTTTGTGGAATACCAAACGTAAAATCTCCTATGCTATTTGTAGTAAAAGTTAGTTCATTCGTCGAAGGATTATAATTCGTTGCTACGGGTAAAAAAACACTTCCGGCAGCCGGTCTTGAATAAACTATTGTAGATTCAGGATTTTTGATTGACGGATAATTGTAAAGGTTTACCTGAATTTCACCGGTATATGAAGATACCCCTAATTGTTTTATGTCGAAATATTCAGGCAAAATTAGTGGAGGCACATCATTAAACAAAGGATTTAACGGAGAATAATTATAACTGGTAACCGTTGTAAATGCATAAAGCCCGGAATTCAATTGGTCGAATTTTATAGTAACGCCGGTAGTATCGTTAAGACTGTTAAACTTATAAGTGTTCCCCTGCAGAACTTCCAACGTAGAAGTTGCCTGAGGAACTCCGCTAGCCCAAGGAAGTTTATAAGCCCTGAAGGACGCCTGCCCTATTGGTAACGATACTTCCAGAGCAATAGTATTATCAGGATGAACCTCAGTAATTGCTGGTGCACCCGCTAAACTGCCGAGTCCCCACCCGATTAAAGTATTTCCGTTAGATAGCCTTTGTACAGAACCCATTGCAAAACCATAAATGTCTGGCATATGCCTGTATTCCCAAACCATAGTAGCTGTTTTATTCTGTTCGTCTAAATTATATTCTACCCCGCGAGAGTAATTTGGACTATGCTGGTTCCCGTTATCAAACATGGTAATGTTACCATTTGCCAGCACCTTCACATCATGCTGGAATGAAAAATAATTAGGGCTGTTTGATTCGTGCTCATTCATAAATGTAAATTGGTTCTGCTTTCCTCCTAAAATCCACTTAATATTTCCGTTCTGCCTGTCAATCTTTATAACGCTTGATAGATGTCTCATTGAAAAAACGATATTTCCATTCTGGTCAAGATCAATTGCATTTGCATGAATAAGATCTACAGTCGGCGCTGTAATATCAATATATGAATCTGTTACGGGAATATAATCCCAAGTCCGCCATTGAAAAACAACATTTTTTGACGCGTCAAGTTCTTGAATAACCACCCCAATAGCGTTAGCATCAGGATTTCCGCCATATTGAGTCAAATCAACCATTTGCGGGTCCATTGCGAATGCAAGTGCATGCCCGTTAGGCATTAAAAGGAAATCAGCAGGAAATGTTACATAACCATTCCCGCATTGAAAAGTATCTATGTTGGCAAATGAAGTATCCATTTCTAAAATTCTTCCCGCCTCATAATATCCACCAAATGACTTCTCAATATCAGAGTATGAAAGTTTGCCGTTTGGCTGAATTTTAAAGTCTACTGCTAACTCATTTATTTTGTCATATTTTACTACACTTCCATCATTGTCCAATATCATTAGATAATTAGGAACTGAATCATTAGGGGCTAATGAGGATGTTAATGCAAAGTTAGCTAAGAATAATTTTCCTTCAGCAGGATTGTTTGAACTATCTACAATAATTTTGGGGAAATCAGAAGGTAGTGAATATGCTGAAGCGCTTTTTGTTTTTAATTCATGACTTGGCTTATAGTTTGAAGACTTGTTTTGTGAATCGTCACCTATCAGGGTTGACATATTTACAATCATTCTTTGAGTAAGTTTAGTTGTCCTAAAATGAATTGCAACCGGAGGAAGATTTCTTCCATCAATTGTTTTAATACCTTGATTAACTGATATATTTACCTCCTCATCTGCTGTATACTGTTTATCTGGAATGAATAATATTGTTTTATTGTCATCTGATAGTTTTACAATCCCGTTGTGTACCCCACTCTTGGTACCCTGAACTAAAATTTCATCCTGAGACATACTACTGGGATCAATCTCTTTATCACTTTGTAATATGAGGTTATTGCTAAGGGACACATACAATGAATTGTTTTTAGGTGAAATGTTGATATAAGATTGAGGCAGTAAAATATTGTTAGTTATTAAAAGAAAAAAAGTAACCAATAAGAAGGTATTAATAGTTTTCATGATTTAATATTTTATTTATTTAAAGAATGAAGCAATCAATTTACTTACTGCTTATAGATTGTGTTACGACAAAATGAATTATAAATAGGTTTAATGTGTTATTTCATCTTGTGATGCAATGATTGTTATAAAAATGGAAATTAATTTTGTTTTTATTTGGGTTTCGTATAATTAATCATCCATTGGATTCCAAATTTATCAGTAAGCATACCGAAATATGCACCCCAAAAAGTATCTGCCAGAGTCATACTTACTTTTCCTCCTGCAGATAAACCAGTGAAAAGTTTATCTGCTTCTTCCTTGCTTTGTGCCTCAATAGACAAATAGAAATTGGTCCCAGGCTTAACTGAATGTCCCATAGATTCAAGAGCATCAGTAGCCATAAGAACATTTCCTTTCCCGATTGGCAAACTTATATGCATAATCTTTTCCTGTTCAGCTGGTTTTAACCTGTCTTTTTCAGGAGTATCTTTAAATCGTACAAGATCTTTAAATTCACCTCCAAAGATGGTTCTGTAGAAATTAAATGCCTGCTCTGTGTTGCCTGAATAGTTCAAGTATGGGTTTAATGTTGCCATTATTATCTCCTTTTATTAATTTCTTAAATTAGCCATTAGTATATAGAAATAGCTGGCCTGCTATTGTTTTTATAATCACAATAATTATCTAATATGTACCTTAACAAAAAGAAATTCAGATTATTGCTTAAATAAGTGGAATTATAAATATCTAAAGAATAATTTTGGTCATGTAATAATCAGGGATTTTTTTAAGCTCATATAACAAAAAAGTCAGGACAAAATGGACTTCAAATTCAGAACAAAAAGAAGTAAGATAATAAGAGATTATATAGGTATAACTATAGGAGCAGCAATAATGGCTCTGGGGATTGCTGTGTTTTTAATGGATGCTTATGTTGTACCAGGAGGCGTCAGCGGTTTATCTATGACGTTATCTTATATAACCAATGGAAGGATTCCTGTTGGTATTACAATGTGGGTACTAAATCTGCCCCTGTTTTTCTGGGGAATGAAGGAACTCGGCAAAAATTTCGGCGCAAGAACATTTTATGGATTCACGCTTAATTCCTTATTTATTGATCTTTATAGGGGAGATATTCCATATTTACATTTTATTAGGCTTAATCATACCCAAACTATTATTGATCTAAGGGAAAATGATTTTTTCTTTCTTATTCTTGTTGGTGCCACTCTCCTTGGAATAGGTCTTGGACTTGTGTTTAAATTTAAGGGGACTACAGCTGGTTCCGACATTATTGCCTCAATTCTCCATAAACGATTTGGCATTAAACCGGGCCAGGCCATAATGATGATTGATTTTTTTATCATAGCTACTGCTGGAATAGTAATTTATGTGAAAGATCTGTCACCCAATAAACCGGCATTTTCTTTAACATTATATGCCCTCTTTCTGCTCTTTGTATCAAGTAAAATAGTTGACATCGTTCTGGATGGATTCGATTATGCAAGAGTTGCTTATATTATTTCATCCAAGACTGATGAAATTTCTGAGGCGATTCTGCAGGACCTCAGCAGAGGCGCTACTGCTCTCAAGGCAAGAGGTCTATATAAGAACCAGGACAGGGAAGTCTTAATGACAGTTGTCCCGCTAAAAGAGCTTACAATGCTTCAGGACATGATTAAACAAATTGATGAAGATGCCTTTATAATTATCGGTAATGTCCATGAAGTACTTGGTAACGGCTTCCGAAGAAGAATTTAAATATGTAATCTGTAGTAAATTTTAAGAAGGAAATGTCCTGCGCATGACATTCGCATAGCGATAACTAAAATTAAATGTTTCATTTACACCTTTCAGAGAAACTGTATAAATTCTTGGACTAGTACGAACTATTTTATCGATGAAATTCAGGTTGATAATTGTGGCCCTATGGATACGAAGAAAATTAATTTCAGGAAGGATCTTTGACCAGTTGCGCATCGACTTTCTGGCAATTATTTCAAGATTATCACTTGTCCTTATACAACTATACTCTTTAAGCGCAGTAATACAAACGATTTCAGAGAATTTTATCAGCTTTATCTTTCGGCCTATTTTAATGATAATATGATCATCCCTTTTAACCTGCGTCTTAATAGTTTCAAAGCTGTTAATATCTTCATTCAATTTTTCTTTGAGTTTCTCTGATCTTTTTAGTCTGCTCTGTATGCTTTTCAATAAAGAAGTTTCAAGTAAATTGTAAGGAATATAGTCTTCAACCCCTAATTCCATAAGACTTCTTTGCTCTTCAAAAAATGGATTGTTCGAAACGGTGATTAATACAAGCCCACTGGTCCGGTCATTTTCAATTAATTTATTTAGTAAACCTATATCTTCCGGTTTTGTATAAAGAAATATTATGATATCCGGAAGATAACGGATAGCAATCTCAACTCCGTCATTTTTATCATGAGAATAATTGATCTCGAATTTATCAGGATCTAAAATATCATCAATAATTTTCAAATTGACGTCTTTATTTTCAATAATGAGAACTTTGAGCAATGGAATAATCCTGATTTTGAATTTGAATTCGAATTACTATTAAATCTAACTCACCATTATTAAAATAAACCAATACCCTGATTAGAACAACCCGTTTACGACAAAAATGTTGCGTAAGTGGCAATTTATTATGAGGGATCATTCCCTTTTCCAAGATTTGAATTGAAATTCAAATAATTTATTGAGGTCTATATGTTCAATACTGGAAGCACCGGCTTTATGCTGGTAGCATCGAGTCTCGTCATGTTAATGACTCCGGGACTTGCATTTTTTTACGGTGGTCTTGTTGGAAGGAAAAATGTTCTGACTATAATGATTCAAAGTTTTCTCTCATTATGCTGGACAACCGTAATGTGGTTTTGCGTCGGTTATTCACTTTGTTTCAGCGGAGGAGAAGGCGGATTAATTGGAAATTTGAATATGGCGTTCTTAAATGGAACAAACCTGAATTCAATGTTTACTGGAAATCATGAAATCCCTCTTTATGTTTTTGTTGCCTATCAGATGATGTTTGCAATTATTACTCCGGCACTTATTTCGGGTGCATTTGCAAACAGAGTAAACTTCAAAGCATATTTTCTATTTTTAACTTTTTGGCTTTTACTAGTTTATTTCCCGCTCGTACATATGATTTGGGGCGGAGGATTACTTGCTAAATGGGGAGTTCTTGATTTCGCAGGCGGAATTGTCGTCCATGCAAGCGCAGGAATGGCAGCTTTGGCTTCTGTTCTTTATGTCGGTAAACGAAAAGTAGCCGAAAGAGGACCTCACAGCATCCCATTGGTTGCCTTGGGAACTGGATTGCTTTGGTTCGGATGGTATGGCTTTAATGCCGGATCTGAATTCAGAGTTGATAATATTACGGTAGCTGCTTTCCTTAATACAGATGTTGCAGCTTCATTTGCGGGTATTACATGGCTGTTGATTGCATGGGTTTTAGAGAAAAAACCTAAATTTATTGGTCTGCTTACCGGATCTGTTGCTGGTCTTGCCACGATTACTCCTGCAGCAGGTTATGTTACTATAGGAAATGCCGCCATTATCGGCATAGTCTCCGGAATAGTATGTTATTTTGCAGTTGCGATGAAAAACAAACTAAAATGGGACGATGCTCTTGATGTATGGGGAGTTCATGGTGTAGGCGGAACTATCGGAATAATAATGTTAGGATTGTTTGCTACTAATGCGGTTAACCCAAATGTTATTAACCAGGGTTGGTTAATTGGCGGATCGCCTACTTTCTTCATAACCCAGTTGGTTTCAATGCTTCTGGTTTGTACTTACTGCTTTGGGTTTACTTATGCAATGTTGGTAATAATTAACTTTATTACTCCGGTAAAAGTAACTGCAGAAGAAGAAGAAGCAGGACTTGACTCCGCTTTACATGGCGAGATTGCTTACGAGCAGGATTAAATTTTAATCTTTTAGAACTTAAGTTAACTAACCTCCGGAGTAAAAACTTCGGAGGTTTTTTTATTTCTATTTAATTTTTGCCTCAACAATTGCAGAATAGAGATTAATACCCTTGTCACTTATATAGTTTACTTTTAATTTTTCATTTGTAACTGTTACCGAAAGAAAGCCGGGAGTTGCAGATCCAAATTTAACATCCTCCCGGAAACTAACCGGTCTCGTTAATGCTCCGCTACCGCACACAAAAGAGTTCAATGAACCATCCACCAAATATTGCATAAAATGTTCATGTCCGCAAAAATATACCTGAACTCCATATTTTTCCAGTAACGGAAGTATCTGGTCTATTAGTTCTTTTGTGTTGCCTCTTTTTTCAACAGATGAATAAATAGGATGATGCCCTATAACAATCTTCCACTTGGCATGTGAATGTGAAAGGACTGAATCCAGCCAATGAATCTGAATATTTATATCCTGCCCTAAAACATGATAAATAGAATCATTCTTCCTATAATCCGAGATAAAGGGTGACGTATCCAAATGAATAAACAACACATCTGAAGTATCATTTATTTTTTCATTATGTGAATAATAACGTGAAGGCATATGCCATCTTCTGCTCATCTGACTGTATGTTATTTCTGCATCAGGGTTTCCATTATAATCATGGTTTCCAAGTGAAGCATACCAGGGAATCATAAGCGAATTATCAGAATAAATGTCCTCATATTCCGTCCTCCATCTTGGATCATCAGAAGATGCAATTCCGTTTTGGTGATAATTATCTCCGCATGTAATTACGAAACTGGTTTTATCAGCTTTACCCTTTTCCCCCATTTGTATACCTACTTCACGCTGAATCGGGCCTCCCTGCCCTCCGAAATCGCTTATAACGAGAAAATTAAGTGAGTCAGAAGTATTTTTTCCTGTTATATTTTGTGAATTCCCTTCATTAAATAAAAGGGCAAATAGAATTAAAATTAAATAACTTTTATAAGAAGATAAGAATACTTTAATATCCATAAATATTTTTCCTTTTTCATAAAAAACCTCCGGAGTTTTAACACCCAGGAGGTTTTTTCAATTATTCTCGGGTCATCAGTTTATCTTTTCTGTATGACACAATTTAATAAATATATCTATGATCCGAATATTATTTTTTCTGCTTCTTAAGAGCATTAATATAATCTATTTCAGATTTACTTGATTTCCCGTACGTTTTATCATTTAAGCTCAATTTAAAAAATCCGAGTGCTTTATCCATATCCCCTTTCTGCTTATATAATGCACCCTTATAATATGCAATTGCTCCGTCAGTAACAGTTGTCTTAAGAGTATCCGCTTTATCTAATGCCTCAAGTGCTGAATCATATTTTTTCTTTTCTGTATATGATTTACCTAACCATAAGTATGCCTGGTCGTATGGGATCTGCTCATTTGATTTCGTAAAATTATCTATTGCGCTGTCATATTTCTTTGCAGTAAAATCAGCTACTCCTGCCTGGAAATAAAGCCCCTTTAATGATTCATGACAGCTTTTTTTCACGGCATCATTAGTTGTTATCTCCATAGCCTTTTGATAATTTGGAATTGCATTCTTAAAATCCTTAGCTGCGAAATATGCCCCTCCCAATGTCAGGTATGCCATATCATAATTTGGATCAAGAGAAATTGCTGAATTAATTTCAATGATAGCCTCCGCATCTTTTTTCATCTTTAAATAGGTTATTCCCTTCTGAAGATAAACCTTAGGATCTTTTTTAAGTTCAAGTGAACTATTAAATTTAGCTATTGCTTCGTCAAAATTCCCGGCCTTATATAGATCAATTCCCTGATTAAATATTTCGGCAGCCTGGATCTGCTGCATATCGGTTATTCTTGCTTCAGCTTCGGTTTTTTTAGAAGGATCCTTGGTAACACTAATCAGATTCTTATTTACAGCGATAGCTTTATCATATTGTTTTAGATTATTATATGCTGCCTGAAGTTGGATATATGCAACTTCATTGGTTTTATCTAGAGTAAGATATTCCTCATATTCCTTAACAGCACAATCCCAGTTACTCATTTTAAAACAAATCTGTCCCTTAAGGAAAACAATCCGGGAATCATGAGAAATTGCCAATGCACTATCGATTATAATTTCTGCATCTTTCAGGTTGTTTGCCTTGAGGGCTTCAATGCTTTTATTATAATATTTGGCAGCTTCAACATCCATTTTCTGTGTTGTGTCCGTCTGAGCCATAATATTTACCGTTAAAACGGCTATCAAAACAAAAAACGAGAAATAATTTATCTTCATACTTTCCTTTTAATTAATGTTATTGAATAAAAGTCAACTTTCAGGGAATTATCTATAACCAGATCTGTAATCCTGTCTCAAAAATATCAGACTTTAAGACTCCCCACTGATAAAAAACTAAACACTTTAGTATTGTAATTTAAAAAAAATAGTCTGAATTCCAATAGTTTTAATAATAAATTCTATACTAATATATTAAAAAATATATATTTAAGTCCTTTCGGCCAAACACATGTTGATTTAACCAACACCTTTTGACTGATAAAAATCCTCTAATTATCAAAATTGTGATAGAAATTATAGAAACTGGCCTACTCCATCGATTTTTCAACTAATGCCCGCAACCTTAAATTTATAGAATATAAAATCGTGCGGCTAATTCATTTATTACTTAAACGAAATTAGTTGTTATATTTTAGAAATCTAATTCGTTTTATAGGGATTTTTGTTTAATTATTGCTATTTTATAATAAGTAAACCTGTTTTATTTTAATTACCCAAGGGGGTACAACTATGAATCAACCTGAAGATAATTCTGAATCCAATCTTGAAAGATATTTTTTTAATATCTTAATGGATAATATACCAGACCGGATATATTTCAAAGACACTAATGGAAAATATATCAAAATTAATAAGGCTGCTGCATTACGACGTGGACTTAAATCTGCGGACGAAGCCATTAATAAAACTGATTTTGAGTTCTTCACTGAGGAACATGCCCTTAAAGCATTAAATGATGAATCAGATATTGTTAAAAGCAGAAAAACCCTTGAGAATATTGAAGAAAAACAAACCTGGTTTGACGGGAAGGTTGAATGGGCTTCTACTACTAAAGCTCCGATTATTGATTCCGAAGGAAAAATTATTGGTACATTTGGAATTACTCGTGATATTACAGCTAGAAAACTAGCTCAGGAAGCTCTGAAAGAATCGGAAATTAAACTTCGGGAGCTTAATTCTGTAAAAGATAAATTTTTCTCAATTATAGCGCATGACTTAAGGGGCCCTTTCAATGGACTTTTTGGCTTATTGGATATGGTCAGGGAGGATTTTGGCGAGATGAGCCCTGAAGCAATAAAAGGAAATCTTGATGACATTAATGATATCATGAGAAATCTGTATCAACTTCTAGAAGATCTGCTTGAATGGGGAAGAATCCAACGAAACGTAATTGAATTTACCCCACAAAAAGAGAATCTTTGCCACACAATTCAGAATGTCGTTGACTTATATGCAGTTAATGCTAAAAATAAAAATATAGCCATTCACATCGATATGCCGGAGTCACTGATTGTTAGGTATGACAAGAAAATGATCTCAACTATTGTAAGAAATTTTCTCACAAATGCTATTAAATTTACAGAACCTCATGGCTCAATAAATATGATAGTAAAAGATAACCCTGCGGAAGTCAAGGTTTCAGTTCAAGATACAGGTATAGGAATTTCACAAAAAAATCTTAATCGGCTGTTTGATCTGACTGAATTTTTTTCTACGCAAGGGACAAATAATGAAAGCGGCACTGGATTGGGTCTGATTTTGTGCAAGGAATTCGTTGATAAACATAATGGGAAAATATCGGTTGAAACTGAATTAAATAAAGGAAGCATATTTGCCTTTACATTGCCAAAATAGCGCTGGATTTATTATGTCAGACATGTACTCTGTTGAGCATTAGTTCTATCGCATTTTTCAGATCATGCTCTTTATAAGGCTTCCTGATAAACATCGTAAATGAATTTATATTTGCCCGTTCAATTGTTTGCTCATCATTCAAAGCAGAAAGATATATGATTGGAACGCTATGATTATATGAAATTATTTTTGCTGCTTCTATTCCATCAAGATATCCGATAAGTAATATATCCATTAGAATTATATCAGGTTTATCTAACTCTGTTTTTTGAATTGCCTCTAAAGCATTATTTACAACCGAGGTAACTTCATAACCCATTCTTAATAGACTATTCTTCAAATCCATAGCAATAATTGCTTCATCTTCTGCTATAAGAACTTTGCATCTGGATTCCATACTACCTCCAATATTTTTAATATTCTGTCATCTGACCAATATTTACCCGATGAATAAATTCAAACTAGTGACCAATATTTTTATATCCAATTAAATTTTGTTAATAAAAAACAAGATGCGGATTAAATCACAGTAAGTAATATGGCTAGTAGGATCGACATTTGAAATTCTATTTTTTCTTTTTTTCGAATATCTTTTCGGGAATTCCATGGTTTACGATGTAATTCGAATATGTTATATATACTCTGCCTGTTGTTGATTTGCCAATATTCTTCTTTGATTCATTTTCGGCTTCTCCGCTGAATGCCCGAGGCAGATTCATTTTATCTATATTAAAGCCAAATATCATTAAATTTGGCAAATAATAATCCTTTTTCCCTTCATCATAATTAAGATCTATTGTAAAAGTACCATTAGATTTTGTCGTTGATTCAACTTTACGAATAATGTATTCAGATTGATCAACCCACAATGTTGTAAGAACAATATCCCCTTTTTCGGATGAAGGGATTACTTTAATTACTGAAACCTGATGACCATTCAGATTATCATCTTTAGCATACAATGCTGTATAACTCTTTTTTAAAAACGAAAGCGGAGAAAAATTCATCCCTTCTTTCGGTAGCATTGCAAACCCTTCTGAATCAAAATGAATTTTATCCGGCTGTTTGAAATATATTTTTGCTTTTGTCTCAGGTACTTTGATGAAATCAACATCAACTTTAATATTAACGTCCACCTGATAATCTTTAATTTTACCGAATACTTCTTTGACCCTATTAAGAATTAAATCGGGATCTCTACTCTGAGAAAACAAATTCCCGCTTAACATCAGAATAACAATAATAATAAATTTCATTTCAGACTCCTGATCACTATGTCAAAATATCTTTTTTATTGAACACATACACTGCCGCGCCGAAAAAAACTGCAATATGTCCCATAAGGATTATGGAAGATTGAATTATCTTGGGAACATCAACCGGATCATCAAATAACAATCTCCAAGAGTTCATATAATTTGTAAATAAAAAGGGTTTAATCTTCTGAAAAATATCAACATCTATTGCAGATATTATGAGGAAAGCAATAATGATAGCCATTGTAGAAACAATGGGACCAATTGCATTCTCAACTAAGGATGAGAGAAGGAAAGCTAGCGAGGCTACTACCATCATACTTAATGACGCAATTCCGTATCCTAAAACAAATCTCCACAAAATATCATATTTAGGAAATATTATTATTGAAGAGCTCTTAATAACAATTAGTTCTCCTATGCCAAAAATTAATATACCTATGCCAAGACTAACAACTGCAAGCCATAATACAAGTAGATTTGTATAAATAATAGCCGAAAAAAATTTAGCTGTAATTAATTTAAACCTTGAAACCGGTCTTGTTACTAATAGTCTGTATGTACCGGCAGTTGCCTCTCCTGCAAGTAGATCTCCTGTCACTAACGCTATCAGAAATGGGATATGAACAACTAAACTATTAAGTATTATATAAGAAATCAGGTATCCATTAAGAAGATTTCCTACAAAGACGAAAGACTGCTGTAAATTACGGGTCATGAAATCAAGTGATCGCTCACCCTCTGCAAGCATGGCTAATTGAATTACAGGCACAAGTACTGCTATTGCGATGAACCCAATATATGTCCTCCATTTTTTGAAAATTTTGTAAAGTTCTATATTAACAAGGGTTAACATTATTCCCCCTTCTCAGTAATATTCAAAAAATATTGCTCAAGTGAACGGGTTGGCACCACAGCACCGACCTCGACTTCATTCTCAATTAAATATCTGTTAAGCTTTGGTATTTCATCATGAGCAAGTGTAAAAATAAATTTATTGCCAGCTGATGATTCTATTTTACCGTTCCATATTGAGTTGTTAAGAATAGACTTCGTTTTTTCAACATCATTTACTTCTATAGTTACCTTAAGCTCATTTGAATTTAGGATATCTTCAACTAAACCTTCAACAACCTTGGTCCCCTTATTAATAATTATCATTCTGTTAGCAACCAATTCTATTTCATATAAAATATGGCTTGAAATAAAGATAGTCTTTTTCTTTATATTACTAAGATATATTAAAAGATCTCTTACTTCTTTCATTCCCTGCGGATCAAGACCAGTAGTTGGTTCATCAAGTATGATTAAATCAGGATCATGCAAAAGAGCCTGAGCGAGTCCTAATCGTTGCTTCATACCATGCGAAAATGTTTTAACTTTGCTTTTATACCTCTTTTCCAATCCCACCAGTTCCAATACTTCCATTATTCTCTTTTGAGAAACATCAGTTTGTGACAATTTTCCCAGAATTTCAATGTTTTTAAATGCCGACAAATACCCGTAAAAGTCTGGTTTTTCTACTATTGCACCTACATTCTTTAGAATATCAATTCTATTTGATTTCAGATCTTTGCCGAAAATTCTGATAGTACCCATTGTGGGATTAATTAATGACAGAAGCATTCTGATTGTAGTGCTTTTGCCGGCACCATTTGGACCCAGAAATCCAAAAACATCCCCCTTATACACATTCAGGCATAAATTGTCAACGGCTTTTATTTCTCTGAATTGTTTTGACAGATTTTCAATTTCAATTATTTTATCACTATTCAAGAGTAAACCTTTGTATGGTCAAATAAATTTTATATCCACAAAAATATAACATACTCCCTTAATAAATAAATTTATTAAATAAAAGGGAAGTGATCACATGATTCAAATTTTATTTAAGTGAGTTTATTTTTGTTTTAATTAATCATTTGGATATTAAGTAAAATATACCAATTTTGTTAGCATCATTTTCGCTCTGAAAAAAACTATTTAATATTTCTAGGAAGTAAATATTCTTTTTTTTACCTTGGCTTCAGAACAAGAAAACTATCATTTGCACATCCTATTTTTCATTCATGATAATGAAGCATTGCACATATTTAATCAGAATTTTAATTTAATTTTATAAACATGAATTATTTAATACACTAAATAATACAGGACTTTTTTAATGCAAATATCCAGATATTTCACAAAAGCCGATCAAGATCCGCTTTCACAAATTGAGTTTGTAACTAGAACTTCTGAGATAAAAAATCCAGACGGGTCTGTCGTATTCAGGATGGAAGATGTAATAATTCCAGCCTCATGGTCACAAGTTGCCACTGATATAATAGCACAGAAATATTTCAGAAAAGCTGGTGTACCTAAGTTACTGAAAAAAATAAAAGAGAAAGGGGTGCCTTTATGGCTGCAGCCTTCCAAAGCCGACAACGAAAAACTTGAGCAACTTTCTGAAAAAGAGAGATATACTTCAGAATCAGATTCCCGACAGGTATTCCAAAGGTTAGCTGGCTGCTGGACCTATTGGGGTTGGCAGGCAAATTATTTTGATACTGAAGATGATGCCAAGGCTTTCTATGATGAAATTATTTATATGCTTGCATCACAAATGGCTGCACCTAACAGCCCGCAATGGTTCAATACAGGAATAAACTGGGCATATGGTATATCAGGACCTTCTCAGGGACATTACTATGTGGACTATAAAACCGGCGAATTAGTAACTTCAACAGATGCATATACTCATCCCCAACCTCATGCTTGTTTTATTCAATCCATTAAAGATGACCTTGTGAATGATGGCGGCATTATGGATCTCTGGGTTCGCGAAGCAAGATTATTTAAATATGGTTCTGGTACCGGTTCCAATTTTTCCGACCTCCGCGGTGCAAATGAATCTTTGAGCGGAGGAGGTAAATCATCCGGACTCATGTCATTTCTGAAAATCGGGGACCGCTCTGCTGGTGCTATTAAATCAGGTGGAACAACTAGACGTGCTGCTAAAATGGTCACCCTTGACCTTGATCATCCAGACATTCGGGAATTCATTAACTGGAAGGTTAATGAAGAACAAAAAGTGGCTTCCCTAGTTGTTGGTTCAAAATTATGTAATTACCATCTTAATATGATAATGAAAGCATGTTATGATGAACATCCTGAAAATGATAGATTCAACAAACAGCTTAATAAAAAATTAAAAGCCGCTGTTGTTGAAGCTCGTAAAGCGGATATTCCTAACAATTATATCGAACGTGTAATTCATCTGGCAAAATTGGGGTTCCGATCAATAGAATTTCCTGTTTATGATATTGACTGGAATTCTGAGGCTTATGCTACTGTCTCAGGTCAGAATTCAAATAATTCCGTCAGAATAACCAATGAATTCATGAATGCGGTAATTAATGACGGCGATTGGAACCTTTACTGGAGGACTGAAAAGAAAAAAGCCAGGGAGGAAAACAGAAAAGCTAATGCCTGTGAGACATTAAAAGCCCGCGAATTGTGGAATGATATTTCCTTCTCAGCTTGGTCTTGTGCTGATCCTGGAATTCAATATCATACTACAATAAATGAATGGCATACCTGCCCTGAGGATGGTGAAATTAAAGCTTCCAACCCTTGCAGCGAATATATGTTCGTAGATGATACTGCATGTAATCTTGCTTCAATGAATTTAATTAAATTCTATGAAAATAAAACTCATTCAATAAATATTGAAAGCTACAGGCACATATCTAGGCTTTTGACAATTGTACTGGAATTAAGTGTCCTTATGGCTCAATTTCCAAGTAAAGAGATTGCACAGCTTAGTTATAATTTCCGAACGTTGGGATTGGGTTACGCTAATCTGGGATCTTTATTAATGCAGCAAGGAATCCCATATGATAGCAATGAGGCCTTCGCTATCTGCGGTGCACTTACAGCAATTATGCATATGACAGCTTATGCAACATCAGCTGAAATGGCAATGAAAATGGGACCTTTCCGAAATTATGATAAAAATAAAGAACATTTACTTCAGGTAATAAGAAACCATAGAAGAGCGGCATATAATGTTCCCGCTGAAGAATACGAGGGTTTGACAATTTTACCGGTTGGGATAAATCCGAAATATTGTCCTTCTGATCTTCTGCGTGCAGCAAGAGAAGATGCAGATAAAGCATTAGAGATGGCAACAAAATATGGAGTAAGAAATGCTCAGGTAACTGTTGTGGCACCCACGGGAACTATCGGGCTGGTTATGGATTGCGATACTACAGGAGTAGAGCCTGATTTTGCTTTGGTTAAATTTAAGAAATTAGCCGGAGGCGGATATTTTAAAATAATCAATCAATCAATTCCACTGGCTCTTGAAAGGTTAGGATACAATCAGGACCAGTCAAATGAAATCATTAAATATGCTAAGGGCTCTGGATCTCTTTCTGGTTGTCCATATATTAATGAAGAATCTTTAAAAGCGAAAGGTTTCACAGAAGAAATTATTTCTAAAATTGAGAAAGCTCTTCCTTCAGTTTTTGAAATAGGTTTTGCATTTAATAAATATACTATCGGATCTGAATTTCTGGCAAACAAATTTGGCCTTGGCGAGGAAGAGATGAATTCGTTTGACTTTAATCTCCTTTCAGCATTAGGATTCTCGAAACAGGAGATTGCTTCAGCCAATGATTATATCTGTGGAACCATGACTCTGGAAGGTGCTCCCTTCCTTAAACATGAGCATTACCCGGTTTTTGACTGCGCAAATAAATGCGGGAAAAAAGGAACTCGGTTTATACGTTCATCGGCTCACATAAAAATGATGGCCGCTGCTCAACCTTTCATATCAGGAGCAATTTCCAAAACTATCAATCTGCCTAATTCAGCAAGTGTCGATGATGTAAAGGATGCTTATCTGCAATCATGGAAACTTGGAGTAAAAGCAATTGCACTTTACAGAGATGGATCAAAATTATCCCAGCCTTTAAATTCAATGAATGATGAGGAACTTGAGGCAATACTTGAAGAGAAAGAAAATAATGACATTGTTAAAATTGCCGAAAGAATTATTCACCGTTATATTGCCAAAAGAAGAAGGTTACCTGACAGAAGAACCGGTTATACACAAAAAGCAAAAATTAATGGTCAATCTGTTTATATAAGAACCGGTGAATATGATAACGGCCAGATAGGAGAAATTTTTATCGATATGCACCGGGAAGGAGCAGCATTCAGAAGTTTACTTAATTGCTTTGCTATCGCGATATCTTTGGGTCTCCAGCATGGCGTGCCGCTTGAAGAATTTGTTGATGCCTTTGTTTTTACTCGCTTTGAGCCAAGCGGTATTGTCTCAGGAAATGAAAAAATCAGAATGGCGACTTCTGTTATTGATTATATTTTCAGAGAACTGGCTGTTACTTATCTTGGCAGAAATGATCTTTCACATGTGGATCCAACTGAAAATAAATCAAAACTTTCCCCCGGGATAGTTAAAAAAATTGCTGAACCTGAATTTGAAAGCGAAGAAGTTGTAAGTGAAAGACTTGTAGAACTTGATAAAAATGAATCAAAAAAACTTAGCAATAGCGGGTACTCAAGTGTTCAAATTCAAAAAACATCAAAAATTAAACAAGCTATTGAAAGAGGTTATACCGGCGATGTCTGCACGGAATGTCAAAGTATCACGATGGTCAGAAACGGAACATGTCTGAAATGTATGACCTGCGGTTCTACATCAGGATGTAGTTAATCGTTTTGAATTATTAAGCGGAAGAGATTATATCTCTTCCGCTTTTTATTTTTAAACAATTACATTTTTGTGTTCAATAATCCGTCCAATCGTCTTCCACCCATGAACCGTTTTGAATAGTAATCCAAATCCAAAGAAGAAACTATCACTCCATTTTTGGAACTTGAGTGTGCAAACAAGTTATCGCCGATATAAATGCCTACATGTCCGGGTCGAACTCTTCTCCGAGTGTTAAAGAAAATTAAATCTCCAAATTTAAGACCTTCCCGTGATTCAATTACTGATCCCTGTGTATACTGGTCTCTTGCAGATCTTAAGAGAGCTACTGAAAAAGTATTTTGAAAAATTGCCTGGGTAAAAGCTGAACAATCAATACCATTTTTTGAACTTCCACCATATTTATATGGAGTGTCCAAATACTTAATTATTTCCATAAGCATTTTTTCTTTCAATGAATTATCGCCAGGCAAATCTTTTGAATCTTTATTGGTCTGAATTCTCTGCATTATTGAAGAAATATCTATGGATTGAGTCTCATCTGGTAATTCTTCCGAATCTGAATCATCAGATATTTCTTCAGTATTGCTGGTATCTGAACTTATATTTGCTGCAGGATCATTTGAAGTATAACGGGTTTTTGGTTCTCCATTTTTTTGCTGATCTCCCTTCTGCTTGTATCTAACAGTATTTGACGATGAGGAGCAGCCAGGAATCAATAAAAGACCTAGTAATCCTATCATCAGTAACCGTATTGGTTTTATCATAATTTTATCCTAAGTATGATTTTAAATTTTTACTTCTGGATGCATGCCGTAGTCTCCTTATGGCTTTTTCTTTTATTTGTCTTACTCTTTCTCTTGTAAGATTAAATCTCTCCCCAATTTCTTCTAATGTTAATGAATGCTCTTTGTTTAATCCGAAATATAATTTTATAACCTCTGCTTCCCGGTCCGATAAAGATGATAGGATCCTATTAATCTCGACTTTTAATGATTCACTCATCAAGAAATTATCGGGCGGCGGAAGTTCATCATTTTCAATTACATCAAGCAGCCTATTCTCATCCCCCTGTGAAAATGGGGCATCCATAGAAACATGGCGGCCTGAAATTTTTAACGCATCAGAAACTTCACCAACTTCCATTTCTAATTCTTTTGCAAGCTCAGCTGCACTCGGCTCTCTTTCAAATTCCTGTTCCAGAATGCTGTAAGCTTTACCAATTTTATTTAAAGCCCCTACCCGGTTGAGAGGTAGTCTTACTATTCTTGATTGTTCTGCCAGAGCTTGAAGAATAGACTGCCTAATCCACCAGACGGCATATGAAATGAATTTGAATCCACGAGTCTCATCAAATCTTTTAGCAGCTTTGATTAGTCCAAGATTTCCTTCGTTAATTAGGTCGCCTAGGGAAAGTCCTTGGTTCTGGTATTGTTTTGCAACACTAACAACAAATCTGAGATTTGCCTTGGTAAGCTGTTCAAGTGCATTCCTGTCCCCTTTCCTTATTTTTATAGCGAGTTGAATTTCATCTTCAGGGGTTAATAGATTTACTTTTCCTATTTCCTGTAGATATTTATCTAGAGATTGACTCTCGCGTGCAGTAAATTGTTTTGCAATCTTCAATATGCTACCTCACTGAAATCTTTATATGTTTATCGAATCAACAATTCCTACTATTGAGGCATCAACTGGCGCAAAATCAACTGGTAAGGGTATAACTGCTTCAGATGCAGTAATATAAAATATTATTTCTCCTGATCCTGCTCCTACCGTATCTACAGCAATAATAGGTTCGCCTATATCTGAATATTTAGCATTTATTGGCTGAACTAAAAGCATTTTGAAACTTTTTAAAGCTTCATACTTTTGAGTTGCCCAAATATTTCCGATTACTCTGCCAAGGAACAAAATTATTTCCTATAACTATTTATCTAATAGAACTTTATGAATTTAACTAAAATATAGTAACTTATTATAAAAATAAAGTACAAAATTATCCGTTTGCTTTTATCTAATCAGAAACTCGGACAGGAACATCAAGCTTATCAACTATTGCCATAACTACAGCATCGACAGGTTTATTCTTTGTAATATTTGTCTGACGGGCTGAACTACCTGATGCAACCAGAACAATTTCCCCTTCGCCAGCCCCTACACTATCAATAGCAATCAAAAAATTACTTTTTTCCTTATAATCAATGTCTAACTGCCTGACAATTAATAACTTTGAACCAATCAGATTTTCATCTTTTTTAGTTGACCATACAGTTCCAATTACTCTACCTAAAATCATTTACCTGATACCTCCGATGGATGTATTTATTTACACTGTAATTAATATACTTCCCTATATTTAATGTTCCTATTCCCCTTTCTATATTATTATTCATTTAGAAAACTAATTCCTTCCAAGGAATTGTCAATTTTAAAGAAATCAGCTACTGTCTTACCTATATCTGAAAATGTCTGCCTTGTACCTAAATTCTTTCCTGATTTTCCTTTCTGGTAAAATAATAATGGAATATACTCACGACTATGATCTGTACTGGCTGAAGTGGGATCATTGCCATGATCTGCAGTTATCACCAGAAGATCTGATTTATCCAATTTATCAAGAAATTCTGGAAGATAATTATCAAATTCCTTTAATTCTTTAGCAAAACCAATCGGGTCATTTCTATGACCGTAATATACATCAAAATCTACTAGATTTGCGAATACCAATGATTTCTTTGATTTTTCAGCATATTCTGAAAGTTTTAAGCAGCCTTCTAAATTGGTTTTTGTCTTTTCCTGAACGGAAATTCCCCGATAGTTAAAAAGATCGTTAATTTTACCAATACCGACAGTAGGTATTCCATTATTCTGAAGCAAGTTTAGAATTGTATCTGATGGTGGATCCAGAGAAAAATCCTTCCTGTTAGTAGTTCTTTTATATTCTCCAGGAAGTCCAATAAATGGTCTTGCAATTACACGCCCTACATTTAATGGATACGTTAGAACTTGTTCCCTCGTAAGTTTACATATCTCAAAAAGCCGTGTCAATGGAATAGTCTCTTCATGCGCAGCTATCTGAAAGACCGAATCACCAGAAGTATAAATTATAGGAAACCCAGTCCGCTGATGCTCCTCACCAAGTTCTTTAATAATTTCGGTCCCTGATGCTGGTTTATTACCAAGTATTCCTTTGCATCCGGTAACTTTAAGAAATTTATTTACAATATCCTCAGGAAATCCATTTGGGAAATAGGAAAAATCTTTTGTTATTTTTAACCCGGCAATTTCCCAATGACCTGTTGTGGAATCTTTTCCTTTCGATACTTCTGTAAGTTTACCGAATGATGCAATTGGTTCATTTACTGCAGGAGTTCCTTTGATAGATGTTATATTCCCTAAACCCATTCTCCCAAGATTCGGAAGATAAAGACCATTATTGAATTCTGCTATATTTGAGAGTGTATTGCTTCCAATATCTCCGTATGCCCCTGCATCAGGAAGTTCACCTACACCAACTCCGTCTAAAATAATAATAAAAAAACTGTTCAATTGTATTGTACCTGCAAAATAAAAAATGATTTTATGTTAATTAATATTGCGGACAGTATTACCGCCTCTTTCAAGAGCTTTCTGGAGAGCTAAATCAGCATTGTATATAATTTCATCCGCACTGATTTTGTTCGATGCGGATGCTACACCGATAGATACTGTATAAGTAGTTTGTTTTGTAACAACTGCTATAGGATGCCTGGCTATCTTTACACGAAGTTTTTCTGACCAAAGAAATACATCCTTTGTTGTTGCATTAAAGAAGTAAACACCGAATACTCTTTCGCCCAATCTTCCGAAAAGATTAAATGGAGTCATTTCCCTGGAGATTGTTTCAGTTACTGTTTTTAAAACCTTTGGGAAAGGATTCCCGTCAAACAATGATTCCTGTTCAAGAAATTCATCAATTTTTATTAATGCAAGGGCGCTGCTAACCTTTAACTGCTCGCCTTTCTGTAAATCAGCATTCATCCTCTCTTTGAATGAATCAATATTTAGAGCCTTGGTTTCAATGTCAATAGCCAGATAGCTTTTATATAGTGCGTGCGTGGAATAAGAATAAATTGCAAATGAAATCAGTTTTAACGCATCTTTCAGAAAATGGATATCTGAATTCGAATATGCATTCTTTTTTAAACTCTCAAAACAAAATGCTCCAAAATTCTGGCCATTATAAATAAGCGGAATCGCAAGGAAAGACCCGTCAAAACTTACATCTTCTACCTTTGAAAAACGAATAAATTCGTTTGCTGAAGTATCATCAATTTTGACCGACATTCCTGTAATTATTGACTTTCCAACCAAGGTGCCGTTAAGATCAACTTCAAGATTTTCGCCAATATATTTTAAAGAAGTTTTGTTGCAGATTTTTATTGTTTTAAATTTCTGTTCAACTGGATGGTAAAAAACAAATACAAATGCATCCCAGTGAATCAATAAATTCGCCGACTCATCGATTGAATTTGTAAGGTCCTCAATACTTTCAATCTTTTGGTCGGGTTTAATTAAATTCAGTATCCCTTTCAGTCGCTGCTGAGAAACAGATTCGCTATGTTTCTCTTCAAATATTGCTATCAATATAGTTACAAGGCGAACAAACCTTCCAAGTGAGAATATAGTCTCAATTCCAAATGCGTCTTCCATCTTGGAATCGATTGCAATAATTGCTATGAGGCTTTTATCATAGAACAGTGGAACTCCGACAAAGCTTCGGATTTGCTGCGGAGTATTATAGTACCTAATCACATCTGCTTCTGCTGCTGATGAAATATCACTCAATAATTCAGGTTCCCCTTTTTGAATTATTTTGCTTAAAATATCATCTTCAAGGTCTAATTTCCTATTGGTAATTTCAACTGAATTTGAAATATATTTTTCAATAGATAATTTTTCCTTTTTCTTATTATACCAGAAAAACACGGCAGTATTGGCAGAATAAGCTTCCTTTATTACAGTAAGCATTTTTTCCAATACAAATGCAAACTGACCATCATTCCCTATTCCATCGGGAAGTGACTCATTTACTATCTCTTCAAACTTCTCTTTTAAGTCAGGTGGTTTTAATGATATTTTAGGGGATTTAAAGTTTGGATTAAACGTATCGGCAGTAATAACTTCAATATTTTTTACTGGAGACACAATTTTAAAAGATTCATCAAAGTTATCTTGCTCAATCACTGGTTCAGGTTCATCTTTTTCAGATTTTCTCCGCAAGAAATTTTTATCAAATCTTGAGGTATCTCTTGAAAATATAATAAAGGCAAAAAATATTATTATTAAACTAAGGGCAAGTATTCTTAAAGTGAGGTCATCAGTAATAAATGCTACAACAGCTAAAAGCGGCACAAAAAGAAAGATAAATAACCGTTTTTTCTGTCGGCGGTCCATATGGGTATAAATTACATTTATTTAGAATAAAACTAATATATATTTACAACATTTTAATTGCAAACAAAATAATATCGTACAAAAATAAATAATTATTATCTTAAAAACAGGGAAGACATAAGATTCTGTACTTCTTTATGTCCGGTATTTGTAAAGGCTGAGTATGCAAAGAGATTATCGCCATAACTTAACTCCGGAAAGAATGCTCTGATCTCCTTTTTTGCCCATGCTAACTCAGATTGCTTTAATTTATCTGTTTTTGAAAGTAAAACGATATAAGGAATCTGTTTGTCTCTTAATAGCTGGTTTAACTCAATATCCAGTTCCGTTGGCTTATGTCTGCTGTCTATGAGGTGAAAGGCCATTAGAATATTATCAGAGGTATTAAAATAGTCCTTAATAAGATTACCCCAGAATTCTCTCTCCTTTTTACTGATTTTGGCGTAGCCAAATCCAGGAAGATCCACTATATAATATTTTTCGTCAATCAGATAATAGTTAATTGACCTGGTTTTCCCCGGCGTAGAACTAATTTTTGCCAGATCTTTTCGGTTATATATTGAATTAATAAAAGAAGATTTACCAACATTTGACCTTCCACATAACATTATCTCAGGAATCCCTTCCTTTGGAAGTTGTGATACATTGTAAACTGATTTAAGGAAGGTCTGGGATTTTTTCATACATTTAAAATAAAAAAAGACGCTCATAGAGCGTCTTAATATAATAGGAAAGATTATTTATTTCTTATCAGAGGATTCTTCCAGAACCTTTGCCTCTTCTGCATTTTCTTTTTCAGCAGATTCTTTTTTGGCTTCTTTTCTGCTCTCTCTCTTTTCTTTTTGTGATTCAGCCTTTGCATTGGCTACATCATTATAATCAACTAATTCAATAATTGCCATCGATGCAGCATCGCCCATACGGTTACCTAGCTTAACAACACGTGTGTATCCGCCTGGTCTTTCACCGATTTTGGGAACTATTTCATTAAATAATTCCTTTACAACTTCCTTATCATGAATAACACTCATAATAAGCCTTCTGGAATGAAGGTCGTTTCTTCTTGCCTTGGTAATTAAAGCTTCCACATAACCTCTGGCTTCTTTTGCTTTGGCAAGCGTTGTTCTTATTCTTTTGTGCTTCAATAGCGATGTTGCAAGTGAACTTAATAATGCAGCTCTATGACTTGCAGTCCTGCCTAATTTTCTTCCTCTAACTCTATGTCTCATTAATTAACCTTTTATCAAAATTATGTGGTTTCTGTTTCTTCTTTAAGATATTTATCTATATCCATTCCAAATTCTAAGCCTAGGTTCTCAACAATTTCCATTAATTCAGCAAGTGATTTTCTGCCGAAATTTCTGAATCTTAACATTTCAGATTCATCTCTCTTTACCAGGTCAGCCAGATTTTTAATATTGGCAGCTTTCAGACAGTTATGAGATCTTACGCTTAGTTCCAGATCATCAACGCTTGTAAGGAGAATTCTCTTAATTCTTTCCTTATCGCTGTCTTTCTGGCTAACAGCCTGTTCTTCTTCCTGGTCAATATCAAAATTAATAAAGAGCTGAATGTGATCTCTCATTATTTTTGCTGCTTGAGTCAGTGCATCATCAGGTGTAATAGATCCATCAGTGATTATCTCAACAGTGAGTTTTTCGAAATCATTTTTATCGCCTATTCTAACATTTTCGACATCAAATTTTACGTTTTTAATAGGTGTAAAAATTGAATCAATAGGTATCATTCCAATCGTATAATCAGATGAAACATTTTCAAATGCAGGTACATATCCTTTTCCTTTTCCAACTCTCAGTTCAACATCAAATTTAGCATTTTTGTTGAGTGTTGCAATATGGAGATCCGGATTAAGTATCTCAATTTCAGCACTATTTTTTTGAATATCAGCAGCAGTCCATTCGCCTTCACCGTTAAAAGATATATCTATTTTATTTGGCTTTTTGTTTAGCAGTTTCATCCTAACCTGTTTAAGGTTAAGGATAATTTCTGCTACATCCTCTACAACTCCTTCAATCGTAGTGAATTCATGCAGCACACCGCTGAATTTCACAGCAGTTATAGCAGCTCCGGTTAAAGAAGACAATAATACTCTTCTGATAGAATTACCTAAAGTAACACCATAACCTCTTTCAAGTGGCTGAAGTGAAAACTTGCCATATGTATTGGTATAGGTTGCTTCGTCAAGCACAACGGCTTCCGGCATCTTTAAATATGAAACACTCATTTATAATCCTCTAAAAAATCTTTAAAAATAGTTATTATTTTGAATAAAGCTCAATTACCAATTGCTCATTGGCATTTAGAGGAACATCGGCTCTGTCTGGAACCTGAAGAAATGTTCCGGATAGAGAGGCTTTATCTATGGATAACCATGAATATGTATTATCCTTTACTCTTTTTAGGGAGTTGTGAATAAGATCTAGTTTCTTGCTTTTATCTTTTATTTTAATAATATCTCCTGCACCAAGAATAAATGAAGGGATATCAACCAAACGTTCATTAACAGTAATATGTCTGTGTCTGATTATTTGTCTAGCTTGTTTTCTTGATGAAGCAAATCCGAGCCTGAATACAACATTATCTAGTCTGCTTTCTAAAAGTTTAACTAAATTGTCTCCGGTTATACCTTTTGTTTTATTCGCCTTTTCAAAATAATTTCTAAACTGAGTTTCGAGAAGCCCATATGATCTTTTTATTTTCTGTTTCTCTCTAAGCTGAACCCCATATTCAGAGATTTTTGCTCTTCTTGAAACACCATGCTGTCCAGGAGGATAATTTCTTTGCTCAACAGGGCACTTTTCTGTATAACACTTCTGTCCTTTTAAAAATAATTTCTGCTTTTCTCTTCTGCACAATTTACAAACTGAATCGGTGTATCTTGCCATTTACTAATTCTCCAATAAATTAAACTCTTCTTTTCTTAGGTGGTCTGCATCCGTTATGAGGAATAGGAGTAACGTCTTTAATTGAACTGATTTCAAGACCCGCAGTATTCAGGGCTCTTATAGCAGCTTCCCTTCCTGAACCGGGACCTTTTACAAACACATCAATCTTTCTTAATCCTAACTCATATGCTTCTTTTGCCGCTGCTTCTGCTGAAACCTGAGCTGCAAAAGGAGTATTTTTTCTGGACCCTTTAAATCCATTTTTACCGGCTGAAGACCATGCAATCGTATTTCCATAAATATCAGTTATCGATACTATAACATTATTAAAAGTCGCTTTTATATGGGCAACGCCGTTTGCATCAACGTGTGTTTTCTTTTTTGCTTTTTTTACAACTTTAGCCAAAACTAAACCTCCGGGTTATCGAACTTTATTTCTTAGATGGTGCCTTCTTTTTACCGGCAACTGTTTTTCTCTTCCCTTTACGGGTACGTGAATTCGTCCTGGTTCTTTGACCTCTTGCAGGAAGACCTTTTCTGTGCCTGAGACCTCTGTATGAACCTATATCCATTAATCTTTTTATGTTCTGTTGAACTTCTGAGCGTAAAGCACCTTCAACTTTATATTCAGATGTCAGAATTGCTCTTATCTGAGCCACTTCTTCATCCGTCAGTTCTGATACTTTTTTCTCAGGGTTTACACCTGCCTTCTCTAATACAAGGGCCGATACGTTTTGTCCGACACCAAATATATACTGAAGACCGTATAAAACTTTTTTATTCTTAGGTAAATCTACACCAGCTATACGAGCCAATTATCTTCTCCTTAATTAAAAATTAACCTTGACGCTGTTTATGTTTAGGATTCTTACAAATAACTCTAACAACGCCCTTTCGCTTAATTATTTTGCAGTTATCACAGATTTTTTTTACTGATGCTCTAACTTTCATTTTTTCTCCGATACTACTTATATCTATAGGTAATTCTACCCTTTGTTAAATCATAGGGAGAAAGTTCAATTGATACTTTATCACCTACTAAAATTTTTATAAAATGCATTCTCATCTTTCCGGAAATATGAGCAAGTATCTCATGCCCATTATCTAACCGGACTTTAAAATGTGCATTTGGCAACGTTTCGGTTACTATACCATCAACTTTTATTGGGCCTTGTTTAGCCATTAACTTACCGTCAATATTTCTGGTTTATCATTCGAAACCAAAATTGTATGTTCAAAATGAGCAGAAGGTCTTTTGTCTGCAGTCAAAACAGTCCAGCCGTCAGGCGCAGTCTTCACGAAATAATCTCCTGCATTCACCATCGGTTCAATTGCTAAAGTCATTCCATTCTTTAGTCTCGGTCCAGTGCCTTTTCTACCATAATTAGGAATTGAAGGATCTTCGTGTAAATGCTTTCCGACACCATGACCGCAAAGCTCTCTGACAATTGAAAAACCATTCGCTTCACAATATTCCTGCACGGCTGCTGATATATCATAAACCTTATTATCTATAACTGCTTGTTCAATTCCAAGATAAAGAGATTTTTCTGTTACTTCCATAAGCAGTTTTTTCTCTTCTGAAATTTCACCGACAGCTACGGTTAAGGCTGCATCGCCAAAATAGCCGTTCTTTTTTACACCAACATCGATTGAGATAATTTCACCATTTTTAAGAACTCTGTTTCCGGGGATACCATGCACTACTTCATCATCAACTGAGGCACAAATTGCAGCCGGAAATCCAGGTGCGCCTCCCTGAGAATATCCCTTAAATGCGGCTATCGCATTGTTACTAAGAATATAATCTTCTGCTATCTGATCTAATTCTTTTGTAGAAACTCCCGGTCTAACATTTTTTTTCACTAGCTGCAATGTTTCTGCAACAATTTTGCAGCTTTCTCTTATATAATCAATCTCTTTTTTACTTTTAATTAAAATCACTATTCTTTATCTTCGTCCCCGGATTTTTCCGGATTTCATGAATCCATCATAATGTCTCATCAGTAAATGTGATTCAACCTGCTGTAAGGTATCCAAAGCTACACCAACTACTATCAGTAAGCTCGTTCCCCCAAAAAACTGTGCAAATGATCCGGATACACCCCAGGCAGAAACAAATGCCGGAAGTATCGCAATTATTGCCAGGAAAAATGACCCTGGTAATGTAATTTTTGTTAATATATTATCTATAAAATCAGATGTCTGTTTCCCCGGTCGAATACCTGGAATAAATCCTCCCTGTTTCTTCATATTGTCAGCCACATCCTTTGGATTAAAGGCAATAGCTGTGTAAAAATATGTGAAGAAAATAATCATCAGGGCATAAATTACTGAATATACAGGAGACTGATAATGAAAATATCCAGCTACACCTTGTAAAAACTCATTATTGGGAAAGAAAGATAATACTGTATTTGGAATAAACATAATGGATTGAGCAAAAATAATTGGCATTACTCCTGCTGTATTCACTCTTAAAGGAATATACTGAGTAACACCTCCATATACCTTTCTGCCTACAACACGTTTTGCATATTGAACAGGAATCCTGCGTGTTCCCTGGGTCACCAATACAACACCGGCTATTATTAAAACCATGAATATCAGAATTATTATCTCGATTATCAAACTTCTTTGACCTGAACTGATCAATCTATATTCATCTAGGAGAGCAAATGGGAACCTGTTTATGATTCCAATAAAAATTATTAAGGAGATACCATTGCCGATACCTTTATCGGTAATCTGCTCGCCTAACCACATCATAAAGACTGTGCCTGCTGTAAGCACCAGAATAGTCGAAATAGTCCACGCAAACCCCTGAACGCCAATTGGAACGATTGGGATACCCTGATAATTCAGGTTAATCAATCTGATTGTTACACCCCAGGCTTGCAATGCGCATATTATAACTGTACCATATCTGGTAAGTTGGGTAATTTTTTTGCGGCCTTCTTCTCCTTCCTGCTGCAATTTCTGGAAGTAAGGAATAACTGCTCCCATCAACTGGATAATAATAGATGCGGAGATATAAGGCATTATTCCTAGTGCAAATATCGCTGCATTTGAAAAGGCACCTCCTACAAACAAATCATATAACCCGAAAAGATTATCTGATGTTGCATGGCGTGTCTGTTCGGCAAGTAATGCTGCATCTATTCCAGGCAGTGTAATATGAGCTCCGACTCTGACAATAGTCAAAAGTGCAAGAGTATATATTATTCTCTGGCGAAGCTCATGAATTTTAAAGATATTTCTGAAGGTTTCTGTAAAAGTTGCCATTTATTTCTATATCAGTTTAATGGAACCGCCTGCGGCTTCAATTTTTTCTTTTGCAGACTGGCTGATTGCGTTCACTTCAACCTGGAAAGATGTTTTCACTTCTCCGTTCCCTAATATTTTAACAGGTTGTTTGAGGTTAGAAATTATCCCTGCTTTATACAAGGATACCGGTGTTACAATTCCGTTCAGTTTAGCCGCATTATTTTCAAGTGTTTCAACATTTACTACATTTGAATATACTTTAAATATGGCTGTAAATCCGAATTTAGGAATTCTTCTCTGAAGTGGCATCTGTCCGCCTTCAAACCATGCTTTATGTTTTGCACCGGATCTGGACATCTGACCGTTCATACCTTTTGTAGACGTTCCGCCATGGCCTGAACCTTCACCGCGTCCAATTCTTTTTCTTTTTTTCCTTGATCCGGGAGCATATTTGAGATTACTTAAAATATCCATTATAAAACCTTTTCTTATTCTTTTATATCTTCACATTTAACAAGATGTGTGACTTTAAATATCATACCTCTAATCTGAGGTGTGTCGTTATGAATTTTTACCCAGTTTGGTCTTCCTAAACCTAAAGCTTCAATCGTCTTTTTTTGTCTCAATGGACGATCAATTATACTTCTTATCTGAGTTACTTTAATTTTTCCCATTTTATCCTCTAAGCATTAAATAATTCATTAACGGTCATCGATCTCTTGAATGCCATCTTCTTAGCATCAATTACATTTAATAATCCATTTAAAGTAGCTTTAACTTGATTATGAGGATTACTCGAACCCAATGATTTGGTCAATATATCCTGAATTCCTGCAGCTTCAAGAACCGCACGAACGCCGCCGCCGGCAATTAAACCTGTACCCGGTGAAGCTGGCTTAAGTAATACCCTTCCGGCCCCAAATTTACCGATAATCTCGTGAGCAACTGTCCCTTTGATAACAGAAACATGAACCAGGTTCTTCTTGGCATCGTCAATTCCTTTAGAAATCGCGTCTGTTACTTCATTCGCTTTTCCTAAACCAACACCTACTGTACCGTTTCCGTTACCAACAACAACAATAGCATTAAAGCTGAAACGGCGTCCGCCTTTTACAACTTTTGCCACTCTGTTGATATGGACAACTTTCTCTTTAAATCCTTCTGAATCGTTCTGTTTTACTGTTTTCAATTAAATCTCCAACACTCTTTTATACTAATTTCAAAAAAAAATGGAAAAGAATTTACAACTTTTCCGGGAAAAACCGAAATTATCCTGCTGCCGGAAGAGGACTCGAACCTCTACAGACGCCTCCAAAGGGCGTTGTCCTGCCATTAGACGATCCGGCAATTATAGTTACTTCCATAACTAAAACTTCAAGCCTCCTTCACGGGCACCTTCTGCAAGAGCTTGAATACGGCCATGATACCTATATCCATTCCGGTCAAATACTACACTTGAAATATTCAGTTCAAGGGCTTTCTTTGCCAAAAGAACACCGACCATTTTGCTTTTCGAGATCTTACCTTTTGAATTCTTTAATTCTTCTGCCAGTTCCTTTGACAGTGAAGAAGCCGCTACCATTGTTTTGCCGGTTCTATCATCAACAACCTGTGCATAAACATTATTAAGACTGCGGTATACTGAAAGTCTAGGTCTTTCTGGTTCGCCGTAGACTTTTTTCCGGATCTTTATTTTAGAACGTAATCTGCTGTTATTATTTCTGTTAATCATTTTAGTCTAAACTCCACTAAATTTACTTGCCTGCAGTTTTACCGGCTTTTCTTTGAATAATTTCATTCGAATATTTAATTCCTTTACCTTTATAAGGTTCAGGTTTTCTGATTGATCTTATCTTCGCAGCAACCAGTCCAACAAGTTGTTTATCAATCCCTGATATTATAATCTGGGTAGCAGTTGGAGCTACAAGATTAATTCCGTCAGGAGGCATAAAATATATCGGGTGCGAGTAACCAATATTTAAAAGCAAATTCTTACCCTTTAATTCAGCTTTATACCCGACACCAACGATGTCAAGTGTCTTTGTATATGCTGTAGTTACTCCAGAAACCATATTCTGTATCAATGCTCTCGTCAAACCGTGAAGGGCTTTGTTTTCCCGTAAATCATTCGGTCTGGTAACTATTATCTCATTATCAGTCAATTCAATTTTCATATTTGAATTAAATGTATTTTCCAATTCTCCCTTAGGACCTTTTACGGTAACACTATTCCCTGTAATTTTTATGGTTACATCCTTAGGAACAGTTATAGGTTTTTTACCAATTCTTGACACTTTAAAACTCCATTCTATAATTTACCAGATATAACAAACAACTTCACCACCGATAGAATTCTTTCTGGCTTCCTTATCGGTAAGAAGTCCCATTGAAGTTGAAACTACTGCAATTCCCAGTCCATTCAATACCCTGGGTATATCAATGGAATTTTTATAAACTCTTAATCCGGGAGTGCTGATTCTTTTGAGTCCGCTGATGGCAGATATCCCGCTTCTGTATTTCAACTGAACACGAAGGATATTCTGTTTATTGTCTTCTATCAGCTCAAAATTTTCAATGTAATTCTGTTTTTTCAGAATCTCAGCAAGACTTTTCTTCATGTTAGATGAAGGAATATCTACTCTTGGTTTTTTAGCTTTAGCAGCATTTCTTATACGTGTTAAAAAATCTGAAATAGGATCTGTTACCGGCATATTTTCTCCTTTACCAACTTGCCTTTTTTAATCCGGGAATTTCGCCTTTAAGGCCCATTTCCCTTAATACCAATCGGGATATACCGAATTTACGGTGAAATCCTCTGGCTCTTCCTGTATACATACAACGATTATGCAGCCTTACTTTAGCAGAGTTTTTAGGAAGTTTCTGAAGTCCCTCGGAATCATTGTTCTCTTTTAATTCCTTTCTGATCTTTGCATATTTTGCAACAAGAACTCTTCTTTTTTCTTCTCTAGCTATTAAACATTTACGTGCCATCAAAACTCCTGTTAAGCTGATTTAATTTCTTTTTTTCTGAAAGGTACTCCGAACGACTGCAATAGTTCATAAGCTTCATTATCATTTTTGGCAGTTGTAACGAAAGTAATATCCATACCTAATATCTTGTTTATTTTATCCACATTGATTTCGGGAAAAATAATCTGTTCCTTCAATCCAAGTGTATAATTTCCACGGCCATCAAAAGATTTATCCGACAGTCCTCTGAAATCTCTTACACGTGGAAGTGCTACGTTTACAAGTCTGTCAAGGAATTCAAACATCCTCTCTTTCCTTAGCGTAACCATACAGCCAATTGCAAGACCTTCTCTTAATTTAAAGTTAGAAATAGCTTTTTTAGCTTTTCTTATGCTTGGCTTCTGACCAGTTATTGTTTCAAGTTCCTTGGCTGCTTCTTCAATCAGTTTTGCATCAGAAACTGCAGCTCCAACACCCATATTAACCACAATTTTATGAAGCTTTGGCACCTGCATTACACTCTTGAAATTGAATTTTTTCATCAACGATGAAGAAATTTCTTTCTTATAAACATCTGCTAGACGGCAGGGAATTTTTACCTCTTTTTCAGCAGGCTTTGCATCCTTTTTTGCGGGCTTTGCAGCTTTCTCAGTACCCTTTACCGCTTTTTCTGCTTTTACAGCTTTTTCTTCTTTTGCCGGTTTTTCAGCCTTTGCAGCTTTTTCTTCTTTTGTTTTCTTATCAGCCATTAAAATCTAACCTTAAGTAAAATTATTATTAAACCATTTCGCCGCTAACCCTGCTTACGCGGGCTCTTTTCTTCTTGCCTGTCTTTTCATCCAGGATAATCTGAGCGCCAAGCCTGGTTGGTTCACCCGATTTAGAATCTATCAGCATTACATTCGATACATTTATCGGAGCTTCTTTTTCAAGAATTCCACCCTGAGGATTTCTTTGAGTAGGCTTCGTATGCCTTTTTCTTAAATTAATTCCTTCGACTATCACTCTCGAAACCTTCGGAAATACTTTTAATACTTTTCCGGTCTTCCCTTTGTCGTTTCCGGAAATTACTTTAACATTATCACTTTTACGTATTTTCATTAACCTAAAATCCTTATAATACTTCTGGAGCTAAAGAAACTATTTTCATGAATTGTTTTTCTCTCAATTCTCTTGCAACAGGACCGAATATACGAGTTCCTTTTGGTTCGTTTTGAGCATTAATCAGCACTGCAGCATTTTCATCAAATCTTATATATGTACCGTCCTTCCTTCTTACTTCTTTCTTTGTACGGACAATAACTGCACGGGAAACTTCACCCTTTTTAACTTGTCCGTTAGGTATAGCTGATTTAACAGCTACTACTATCGTATCTCCAACACTTGCATATTGCCTGCCGCTTCCGCCAAGTACACGGATACATCTACACCTTTTTGCGCCGGAATTATCGGCTACTATTAAATTTGTCTCTTCCTGTATCATTTTTAGATAACTCCTTGATTACTTGGCTTTTTCAACAATTTCTACTAAACGCCATCTTTTTCTCAAACTTAATGGACGGGTTTCCATGATCTTAACTTTATCACCAATCCGGCATTCATTTTTTTCATCATGAGCCATCAGTTTGGTGGTCTTTTTGAAATACTTTTTGTAAATCGGATGAGGAACTTTACGTTCAATAGCAACTGTAACAGTTTTGTCCATCTTACTGCTTACTACTAAACCAATTCTTGTTTTTCTTAATGAGCGCTCCATTAAACTTTATCTCCTTCTTTGGAAATGGACTTTTCAACTGTTCTTTCTTTCAGAACTGTTTTCATTCTCGCTATATCTTTTTTAACCAGATTTAATTTCGCTGTGTTGGTCAATTGCTTTAACTGATGAGCAAAACGCAAATCCACAAGGTTCTTCTCTTCTTCTTCAATCCTTTTAACTAGCTCGTCCGATTTCATTTCTTTTATTTCATGAATTTTCATTTTAAATGCCTTCTAAATTTATTCGTAATCCGGTCTTGCAACCACTTTACATTTAATTGGTAACTTATATGCACATGTTTGTAAAGCTTCATGAGCTAATTCTTTTGAAATTCCGGACACTTCAAATAAAACTCTTCCAGGCTTTATTACTGCAACCCAAAACTCAGGACCGCCTTTTCCTTTTCCCATTCTGGTTTCAAGAGGTTTTTTAGACACCGGCTTATCAGGGAAGATTCTTATCCAGACTTTTCCGTCTCTTTTCATCTTTCTCGATAAAGCTACTCTGCAGGCCTCTATCTGTCTGCTTGTTATCCAATGGCATTCCATTGCCTTCAATCCGAAATCTCCGAAAGCTACAGAACTGCCACGATGTGCTTTACCGGCCATTCTTCCGCGTTGTGATTTTCTGAACTTAACTCTTTTAGGCATTAACATAATGTATAAACTCCGGTATTTTAATCTGTAACTCTTTTTCCTAAAATCTCTCCGCGGCAGATCCAGACCTTTATGCCAATCGAACCGTAGATTGTTTCAGCTCTTCCATTAGCATAGTCAATATCTGCACGAAGCGTATGCAAAGGAATTCTTCCATCTTTATATTGTTCTGTGCGTGCCATTTCTGCACCGCCTAAACGGCCGGCACACATAATTCTTATACCTTCAGCTCCCATTCTCATAGCAGCTGTAATTGCCATTTTCATCGCTCTTCTGAATGATACTCTTCCAACAATCTGGTTTGCTATATTCTCGGCAACCAAATAAGCATCTAATTCAGGACGTTTAATTTCGGATATCTGCACCTTAACGTCTTTATCTGTAACCTGCTTTAATTCCTGTTCAAGCTGTGTAATTTCTTTACCGCTTTTTCCAATTACTACACCAGGACGTGATGTATGTATTGTCAGAATTATATTTTTTGAAGTCCTGTCGATAACAATCCTTGAAATACCGGCTTTCTTTAATCTGTTCCTGACATAATCTCTTAATCTTCCGTCTTCTTTTAATTTAACAGCATAGCTTTTGTTTTCATACCAATTTGAGTCCCATCCTCTGATGATCCCAACTCTCAATCCAACCGGGTGTGTCTTCTGTCCCAAAAATATCCTCCTAGGCTTTAGTTGCTACAACTATTGTTAAATGACATGACCTTTTCCTTATCCTGTATGCACGTCCCATTGGTGCGGGCGAGATACGCTTTAATGTAGGTCCCTGATTAACATAAGCTTCTTTTACAAAGAAATCCGACGGCTCATGTTTCGATGCATCATCTTTATTCATCAGATTTGAAACTGCTGATCTTAATACCTTTTCAGCATCTTTTGAAGCATGCTTCGGCTGAAAATGCAGTACTTCTATCGCTTTTTCAACAGACATTCCGCGGATAAGATCTATGACTAATCGCATTTTCCTTGGTGATGAACCAATGTATCTATGTATTGCTCTTGCTTCCATTTTTCCTCTAAACTCTTTCTTTTATTTCGCTTTAGATGCTTTTTCTGCTTTGGTACCCGGATGTCCTCTGAATATCCTGGTCGGGGCAAATTCGCCAAGTTTGTGTCCAACCATGTTTTCAGTAACATAAACAGGGATCATTTTATTTCCGTTATGAACTGCTATTGTGTGACCAACAAAATCAGGAGCAATTGTTGACGCTCTTGACCACGTTTTCAGAATTTTTTTCTGGCTGGATTCATTAAGTTTGGAAATCTTTTCCATTAACTTATAATTTATGAATGGACCTTTTTTGACTGATCTTGGCATAATTTACTCTACTTATTACGTCTCTTGATAATAAACTTGTTTGAAGCTTTTTTGTGCTTTCTGGTCTTTAATCCTTTTGCTTTCTGTCCCCATGGTGAAACTGGATGACCTCCGCCTGATGTCTTGCCTTCGCCGCCTCCCATTGGATGGTCAACTGGATTCATTGCAACACCTCTTACATGAGGTCTTATTCCCATCCAACGGCTCCTTCCTGCTTTTCCAAGACTGATATTTTCATGCTCGGAATTGCCGACTACACCGTAGGTTGCCATGCATACTAACCTTACCGATCTCACTTCACCTGAAGGCATTTTTAATTGGGCGAAATCGCCCTCTTTAGCCATAACCTGCAATGATACACCAGCACATCTTGCAATCTGTCCGCCCTTACCGGGTTTCAGTTCAACATTATGTACAAAGCTGCCTAATGGCATATCTTTTAATGGTAATGCATTTCCAACTGTAATATCACTTCCGGGACCTGATAATACTTTATCTCCAACTTTTAATCCTTCAGGAGCAAGAATATATCTTTTTTCTCCATCAGCATAGTGAAGTAATGCAATTCTTGAAGTTCTGTTCGGATCATATTCAATTGAGAATACTTTTGCAGGAATTCCGTGTTTATCTCTTTTAAAATCGATTATACGGTATCTCTGTTTGTGACCACCACCCATATGACGTGATGTAACCCGTCCATGATTATTTCTGCCGCCTGATTTTCTTAAGGCAACAGTCAAAGATTTTTCAGGTGTTGATCTTGTGATCTCTTCAAAGGTTGAGTTTGATCTGAACCTGGTCCCCGGGGTTACCGGTTTTAATTTATTAATACCCATTATTTCGTCCTATTTTCAAAATCTATACTTGCTCAAATAATTCAATTTTTTCACCTTCTTTCAGGGTGATAACTGCTTTTTTGTATTTGGCAGTTTTTCCGGTATAACGTCCTTGTTTCCTGAACTGTGTTTTCATTTTTCCGGGATGGTTAATCGTTCTTACGTTTAACACATGAACATTAAACTTTGTCTCTATTGCTTTTGCAATTTCTATTTTATTTGCTGCCGGGTTAACTAGGAATCCGTATTTACCGGATACTGCAGAAATATTAGTCATCTTTTCAGTAATTAAAGGTCTTATCAAAATCTGATGCATGTTATGCTACTCCTACTGAAGTTTCAAAGGTCTTTATTATCGCTTCAACTGCACTTTTCTGCAGTACCAATACCTGGTTATTCAAAATGTCATAAGTTGATGCGCTTTCAGCTTCAAGAATTTTTACCTTCGCAATATTTCTTCCTGCTTTATAGATATTCTCATTATGCTCGCCGGTAAGTACTAAGACTTTTTTCCCGGTTAGCTTTAAGTCATTCAATATTTTTGAGAAGTCTTTGGTTAAAGGTTTTTCAAAAGAAAAATCTTCAACAACCATTATCTGATTATCTTTCACTTTATATGATAAAGCAGATTTTCTGGCCAGCTTTCTAACTTTTTTCGGGATATCCTGACGGTAATCTCTTGGTTTAGGACCGAAGATTGTACCACCGCCGACCCATAGGGGCGATCTTGTCGTACCGGCTCTTGCGCCGCCTCTGCCTTTCTGTTTCCATGGCTTCTTGCCGCCGCCGTTTACTTCGCCGCGCTCTTTTGACTTTGAAGTACCCTGTCTCTGGTTAGCACGATAGGATTTTACAGCCAGATAAATAGCATGGTCATTTGGTTCAATTCCAAAAATATCATCCCAAAGATCAACTTGTTCACCGGATGAAGTTCCGTCTTTTTTTAATATATCTAATTTCATTTTATACCAATTACTTCTTTAGCAATTCAACAATTGTGTTAATAGAACCCGGTACAGCGCCTTTTACCAATATCAGATTCTGTTCGGGTAGAATTTTAACAACCTTTAAATTTGAGATTGTAACATTATCATAACCCATACGGCCAGCCATTTTCATTCCCTTAAATACTCTGGAAGGATATGAACTGGATCCGATTGATCCCGGTGCTCTTAACCTGTCGCTCTGTCCGTGAGTAGTGCCGCCGACACCGCCGAAACCGTGTCTTCTCATTACTCCCTGGAATCCCTTTCCCTTACTCTTGGATCTGACTTTTATTTTTTCGCCTTCTGTAAAAAAGTCGGCTTTAATTTCATCACCAATTTTATAATTCGAAATATCAGGGAATCTGAATTCCTTTAACACCGAATTAGGAGTTAAGTTGTTTTTCTTGTATTGGCCCATAACAGGTTTGGAGATGTTTTTCTCCCTTTTTGAGCCATAACCCAACTGTAACGATTGATAACCATCTTTTTCAACGGTCTTTATAGAAACTACTGTACATGGACCTGCCTGAATTACAGTTACAGGGATTACGTTCCCATCAGCACTGTAGATACTCGACATTCCTAATTTTCTTCCAATGATACCAGACATCTTAACTCCGAAATTCATTATAGCTTGATCTCAATATCTACTCCCGCCGGTATATCCAATTTACTAAGTGAATCGACGGTTTTGTTATTTGAGTTATGTATATCAATTATTCTTTTATGTGCTCTGGTTTCAAATTGCTCTCTCGATTTCTTATCAACGTGAGGTGACCGCAATACTGTATACACAGTACGCTTTGTCGGAAGAGGTATAGGACCGGAAACCACTGCTCCTGTACTTCTGACCGTTTTAATGATCTTTTCTGTTGATTTATCAATCAATATATGATCGTACGATTTCAATTTTATTCTAATCTTTTGACCGGGCACTTAAAATTACTCCTTTAATTAGACACAAAAAGGGAGTTTGTAACTCCCTTGATGGTCAGAATTAACTTTTTATTCTATTATTTTAGTTACTACTCCAGCACCTACTGTTCTGCCGCCTTCGCGGATAGCGAAACGAAGTCCGTCTTCCATCGCTATAGTAGAAATCAACTCTATCGACAATGTAACGCTATCTCCAGGCATAACCATTTCAGTACCTGTAGGAAGTGTTGCAACTCCTGTTACGTCTGTTGTTCTGAAATAAAACTGAGGTCTGTAACCATTAAAGAATGGTGTATGACGGCCGCCTTCTTCTTTCGACAAAACGTAAACGTTACCTTCAAATTTCTTATGAGGGGTTATTGAACCGGTTTTAGCTAAAACCATTCCTCTTTCGATTTCATTTTTGTCAACGCCTCTTAATAAGATACCAGCATTATCGCCGGCCATAGCTGCGTCTAATTCCTTTCTGAACATTTCGATACCGGTTACAACTGTTTTCTTGTGTAAGCCTAAACCGATAAGTTCTACTTCTTCCTGAATCTTAACCTGACCTCTTTCAACTCTTCCGGTTGCAACAGTTCCGCGTCCGGTAATTGAAAATACGTCTTCTACTGGCATTAAGAATGGTTTGTCAGTCTCTCTGCTTGGAAGAGGAATGTATGAATCAACTGCATCCATTAACTCCCAGATACAATTATATCTTTCGTCAGTAATTTCAGCATTGCTTGAACCGGCTTCAAGAGCTCTTAAAGCAGATCCTTTAATAATTGGGATTTCGTCGCCGGGGAATTCATAATAGTTTAACAGGTCTCTTAATTCAACTTCAACAAGTTCAATTAATTCAGGATCATCAACCATGTCAACTTTATTCATGAACACTACCATTTTAGGTACACCAACCTGGCGTGCAAGGAGGATATGTTCTCTCGTCTGAGGCATAGGTCCGTCAGTTGCTGCAACTACAAGTATAGCTCCATCCATCTGAGCAGCACCGGTAATCATGTTCTTTACATAATCGGCGTGACCAGGACAGTCTACGTGTGCATAATGTCTGTTCGCCGTTGAATATTCAACGTGCGCAGTTGCAATAGTAATACCTCTTTCTCTTTCTTCCGGAGCATTATCGATAGAATCAAATGTTCTTATTGCTGATAAGCCTTTCCGTGCGAGAGCCATCGTGATGGCAGCAGTTAGTGTAGTTTTGCCATGATCTACGTGACCAATTGTACCTACGTTAACGTGAGGTTTACTCCTATCAAATTTTTCTTTTGCCATCTATATCTCCTTAAATTTAATTAATTTTTTTTTACTGCTAATTTATGCTGAAACTGATTTTTTACCTAAAGTCTTCTCTGCAATTTCTTCGGCTACATTTTTCGGTACTTCTGAATAATGCGCGAATTGCATTGTGTAAATTGCACGCCCCTGGGTAGCTGACCTCAAGGTCGTTGCGTAACCAAACATTTCCGACAAAGGAACTGTCGCTTTAATTACCTGGGCATCTTTCCTTGCTGAGAATCCTTCTATCTTCCCTCTGCGGGAATTCAAATCTCCCATAACATCTCCTAAATATTCTTCAGGAGTGACAACTTCTACATCCATAATTGGTTCTAAAAGTATCGGTCTGGCTTTTCGGGCGCCCTCTTTGAAAGCTATTGAACCCGCTACTTTGAAAGATATTTCATCAGAATCAACTTCATGATATGAGCCATCGTAAATCTTTGCCTTAATATCAACCACCGGGAATCCTGCAATCACGCCATTTCTCATGGCTTCCTGGATACCGGCTGAAACTGCAGGAATATATTCCTTCGGAACTACTCCGCCAACTATACCATTAATAAATTCATATCCTTTGCCTGGTTCGTTCGGACTAAGTTCAATCCAAACATGACCAAATTTTCCGCGGCCGCCTGACTGTTTAACAAATTTACCTTCAGAGTTAACTGATCTGGAAATTGTTTCTCTGTAAGCTACCTGTGGCTTACCAACATTTGCTTCAACTTTAAATTCTCTTCTCATTCTGTCTACAAGAATCTCAAGATGAAGTTCACCCATACCACTAATAAGTGTCTGGCCTGTCTCTTCGTCAACTTTGATCCTGAATGTAGGATCTTCATCCGCTAATTTTACCAGTGATTCTGATAATTTGTCCTGATCAGCTTTTGTCTTTGGTTCAATCGCAATCTGAATAACCGGTTCAGGAAATACTATTTTCTCCATTACAACCGGATCATTCTCAGAACATAACGTATCACCTGTTTTCGTAAACTTTAATCCTACAGCTGCAGCTATATCGCCTGCTCTTACTTCGTCAATCTCTTCACGATGGTTTGCATGCATCTGTAATAATCTGCTAATTCTTTCTTTCTTTCCGCTTACTGAATTCAGGATATATGATCCGGCCTTAAGTGTTCCGGCATATACTCTGAAAAATGTTAATTTACCAACATACGGATCATTCATTATCTTAAATGCTAAAGCCGTAAACTTCTCATCAACACTAACTTTTCTCTTAACAATATCTTTAATTCCAATATGATGAGCTTCAATTTCCTTAAAATCAAATGGTGATGGAAGGAAATCTACTACCGAATCAAGAAGCTGCTGAACACCTTTGTTCTTAAAAGCAGATCCGCAAAGGACAGGAATAATTTTTAATTCAATTGTTGCCTGCCTTAAAACTTTTTTAATCTCTGCATCGCTTATTGGCGAACCTGCAAGATATTTCTCCAACAAAGTATCATCAACATCAGAAACTGCTTCAAGCATTTCTGTTCTGAACTTATTAGCTAAAGCAAGAAGATCATGAGGAATTTCCATTTCATCAAATGTAGCTCCGAAAGTTTCTTCATGATACATTCTGGCTGTAAATGTTATCAGATCAATTACCCCGGCAAACATGTCGCCTTCACCAATCGGTAAATTGAGAGGTATTGCATTTGCTCCTAAACGGTCTTTCATCATCTGGACTGCAGCATAGAAGTCTGCTCCTGTTCTGTCCATCTTATTGATAAAAGCTATTCTGGGAACCTGATATTTATCGGCCTGTCTCCATACAGTTTCTGACTGAGGTTCAACTCCGCCTACTGCACAAAACAATGCTACAGCACCATCAAGAACTCTTAATGATCTTTCAACTTCAACTGTAAAATCAACGTGTCCAGGTGTATCAATTATATTTATCTGATGGTTATCCCAAAAACAAGTCGTTGCCGCACTTGTAATCGTAATACCGCGTTCTTTTTCCTGTTCCATCCAGTCCATAGTAGCAGCACCTTCGTGTACCTCACCAAGTCTGTGGAGTTTACCGGTATAAAATAATATGCGCTCGGTCGTTGTAGTTTTACCTGCATCGATATGAGCCATTATACCGATATTCCTTACTTTATCAATTGTGATCCTTTCTGACATCTTTTCTAATTTACCTTATCTTAATCCTGTTATATTCATCACTTTCATTATTACCACTTGAAGTGAGCAAATGCTTTGTTCGCTTCTGCCATCTTATGTGTATCTTCTTTTTTCTTTACTGCTGATCCTTCATTATTAGAAGCTGAAATTAATTCAGATGCTAATTTTCCGGACATAGATTTTTCATTTCTTGCGCGTGCGTAGGTCTTTAACCATCTCATTGCAAGAGCTGTTCTTCTTTCAGGTCTAACTTCTGTAGGCACCTGGTATGTTGCTCCTCCAACTCTTCTGCTTCTGACTTCAATCAAGGGGGCGACATTATTTAATGCTTTCTTGAATATTTCAAGTCCCGTCTTTTTTGATCTTTCTTCTATAACATCAAATGCTTTGTAAACAACATAACGTGCAACAGATTTTTTACCATCATACATTATTGAATTTATAAACCTTGCAACCATTACGTCGTTAAACTTTGGATCAGGTTTTAAATATCTTTTTTCTGCTCTTTTCTTTCTCATAATAATTTATTTCGCTTTTGGTTTTTTAGCGCCGTATTTGGATCTGCCTTTTCTTCTGTCTTCAACACCACTGGTATCTAATGTACCTCTGATGATATGATAACGGACACCGGGAAGATCTTTTACTCTGCCGCCTCTGATTAATACTATCGAGTGTTCCTGCAGATTGTGCCCTTCACCAGGAATATAAGCTGTCACTTCCATACTGTTTGTCAACCTTACTCTTGCTACTTTTCTTAAAGCAGAATTAGGTTTTTTGGGCGTTGTTGTATATACTCTTGTACACACGCCTCTTTTCTGAGGACATGCGTCAAGCGCCGGAGCCTTATTTTTGGCCAGTATCTGTACTCGGCCTTTCCTTACTAACTGATTAATTGTGGGCACTAATAACTCCTAAAATCTAATCATTTCCTAAAAAATTTCAGACTCCTAATATAGCTCTTGGCTTAAATTTTGTCAAGGAATCCAAAAAATAAATTACTTATTATCGATAAAAAATCCGGTTTTTCTTCCGAAATTCCGGATTTTTTTCAAATCTTCACGAAAGTTAGGCCTGAACCTCAATTTCTTCCGTTTTTTCTTCTACTATTTCCTCTGTTTTCAGCTTAACATTCTTGTATTTCTTGAGACCGGTTCCCGCTGGAATCAAATGTCCCATCACTACATTCTCTTTCAAACCAAGCAAGTGATCAACTTTGGCTTCTGTAGCTGCATTAGCAAGAACTTTTGTTGTTTCCTGGAATGACGCTGCTGAAATAAAGCTTTCAGTTGATAATGCGGCTGAAGTTATACCCAAAAGTACATGTTCGAATGTGGCCGGTTCTGAATCTCTTGATTCAACTGCCTTTTTTGCTTTCTTTTTAATGTCAGCATTTATTTCTCTGATCTTACTCTTGGCCAGTAACTGTCCATCCTTTAATCTTGAATCACCCTTGTCAGTAAGATAAACCATCGACATTACTTTATTGTTTTCTTCAATAAATTCATTCCTGTCAACTATATCTTCCTCTAGGAATCTTGTGTCTCCAGGAGAAACTATTTTTATCTTCTGAAGCATCTGGCGTACAATTACTTCAATGTGCTTGTCATTAATCTTCACACCCTGAAGTCTGTATACGTCCTGGATTTCATTTACTAGATATTCCTGAACCGCGCTTGTACCCTTTATTTTAAGGATATCATGAGGGTTGATTGGACCATCTGTTATTTTTTCACCTGCCGGAATCTCATCACCTTCCTGTACAAGTGTATGTTTTCCGAGAGGAACATTGTATTTCTTTTCGTCAGATTTATCAGGTGCTACTACAAGTATTTCTCTTGAGCCTTTCTTTCTTGCACCGAATTTTACTGTTCCTTCTATTTCACTTACTATAGCTGATTCCTGAGGGCTTCTTGCTTCGAATAATTCTGTTACTCTTGGCAGACCGCCTGTAATATCACGGCTCTTTGTTGTCTGTTTCGAGATCTTAGCAAGGATTGTTCCCGCTGCAATCTTTTCACCTTCATCAACTGAAAGATAAGATCTTGTTGGAAGGTTAAATGATTTCTTCTCTCCGTCAGGAGCTTCAATTGATATACTGGGAGTCAGATTTTTGTCTTTCGATTCAATTACAACTTTCTGTACGTGACCTGTTTGTTCGTCAGTAACCTGCTGTAATGTTACACCGTCAATCAAATCAATAAATTTAACTGTTCCTAAGATATCTGATAAAATTACTGAGTTGTAAGGATCGTGGTTATATAACGGAGTCCGTTTTTTAACTACCTGTCCTTCACTTACAATAATTTCAGCACCGTAAGGTACATCGTATTTCTTGATCTGACGATTGTTCTCATCATATAAACCGAGCGATCCACGGCGTCCTGTTACTACTTTGATCATTCCGAGGAAATCTGAACGCTCTACATAAGCAACTCGGTCAAATTTAACGATACCTTCAACATTGGTTTCAACCTGTGACTGGGATGCAATTCTCGATGAAGTACCTCCTAAGTGGAAGGTTCTTAAAGTTAACTGAGTTCCTGGTTCACCAATTGACTGGGCAGCAATAATTCCTACTGCTTCACCGATTTCAACCAGCTTGCCGTTTGTCAGGTTTCTTCCATAACATTTTGCGCAAACACCTCGTTTTGATTCGCAGGTTAGAACTGTTCTTATATATACAGATTCTATGTTCGCATCTTCAATCTTCTCTGCAATTGACTCAGTGATCATTTCGCCTGCAGGGATTATCAGCTCGTCTGAACGAGGATCATAAACATCTTCCTGAGCAACACGTCCGGTGATTCTTTCACCAAGTGGTTCTCTTTCCTGCTCAACATCTTTCAATGCAGTAATTTCGATTCCAAGGATTGTTCCGCAGTCTATTTCACTGATAATAACATCCTGGGCAACATCAACTAATCTTCTTGTCAGATATCCTGCATCAGCAGTTTTAAGAGCTGTATCTGCCAAACCTTTTCTTGCTCCGTGAGTAGAGATAAAATACTCTAACACAGATAAACCTTCTTTAAAGTTAGCAACAATCGGGTTCTCAATAATTTCACCCGCCTGACCTGATAATGTCTTCTGCGGTTTCATCATAAGACCTCTCATACCGGCAAGCTGTCTTACCTGCTCCTGAGATCCTCTCGCACCGGAATCCACCATCATATGCAGTGAGTTAAATCCGTTGTTGTGGCCTTTAATTTTTTCCATCAATGCACGGGCTACGTCATTGGTAGTATGCGTCCAAACGTCTATAATTTTATTATAACGTTCAGCATCTGTTATAACGCCCTGCTCATGTTCATTGAGGATTGCTTCAACTTTTTTATTCGCTTTATTTATAAGTTCTTCTTTCTGCTCAGGGACAATCATATCAGCATAACTTACTGACAATCCACCCATTGTAGAATACTTGAACCCTGTATCCTTCAAATCATCAAGAAACTTTGCAGTAACTTTATTGCCGAGTTTCATAAACATCTGACCGATGAATCCGCCGAATGTCTTTTTGATAAGAAGCTGGTTAAAGTAACCCATCTCTTTAGGAACTATCTGGTTAAACAGAATTCTTCCGGTAGTTGTTTCAACCATTTCACCGTCTAAACGGACTTTAATTCTTGCATGCAGTCCGATGATGCCGCCGTTAAACGCAATTATAACTTCATCGGCTGAACCGAATAACATGCCTTCGCCAAGATCACCTTCTCTGAGTTTTGTAAGATAGTAACATCCTAAAACTATATCCTGAGTAGGTACTACAATTGGTCCGCCGTTCTGTGGTGAAAGAATATTATGGCTGCTCAACATTAACATTGAAGCTTCAAGCTGGGCTTCGAAAGATAACGGAAGATGGACTGCCATCTGGTCACCGTCAAAATCCGCGTTGAAAGCTGTACATACCATCGGGTGTAATTGAATAGCTCTCCCATCAATAAGAACCGGCTGGAATGCCTGGATTCCTAATCTGTGAAGCGTAGGCGCACGGTTAAGAAGAACCGGGTGACCTTCAATTATCTTTGCTAGAATATCCCATATTATTGGGTCTTTTCTGTCAACAACTTTTCTTGCACTCTTAACTGTTTTATTGTGTCCTCTTTCAATCAGTTTCCTGATAATGAACGGTTTGAATAATTCAACAGCCATGTCTTTAGGAAGACCGCACTGGTGCAGTTTTAATTCAGGTCCGACTACAATTACAGATCTTCCTGAATAATCAACTCTCTTACCAAGCAAATTCTGACGGAATCTGCCCTGCTTGCCTTTCAGCATATCGCTGAGTGATTTCAAAGGTCTGTTGTTGTCGCTTCTTACTGCACTGCCTCTTCTTGAGTTATCAAAAAGTGCATCTACTGATTCCTGAAGCATTCTTTTTTCGTTACGTAAGATCACTTCAGGTGCTTTAATATCTATAAGTCTTTTCAAACGGTTGTTTCTGATTATAACTCTTCTATATAGATCATTTAAATCAGAGGTAGCAAACCTTCCGCCTTCAAGCGGAACAAGCGGACGAAGTTCAGGTGGAATTACCGGTATATAACTTAATACCATCCATTCCGGTCTGTTAGCAACTTTTCCTTCTTCTTCCTTGAATGCTTCAAGTACTCTTAATCTTTTAAGTAAATCAGCTTTTTTCTGCTGTGAGGTTTCAACTTTTAATTGATCTCTCAATGCTTTTGAAAGACTTTCAACTTCGGTATGCTTTAATATATTTTTAACAGCATCGCCGCCTATCTTAGCCACAAATTTCTTAGGATCGCTTTCGTCAAGTTTTTCATTTCCCTGAGGAAGTGAATTAAGAACTTCAAAATACTGATCCTCTGAAATAAGATCTAAACGGCTTAAGCCTGTTGGTCCGGGATTTATTACAACATATGATTCATAATAAATTACCTTCTCCAGTTCTTTAAGACTGAGTCCGATAATGTTTCCGATTTTTGAGGGCTGGGCTCTGAAAAACCAGATATGAACAACCGGCACTGCCAGTCCTATATGTCCCATCCTTTCACGGCGGACACTTTTCTGTGTTACTTCAACTCCGCAGCGGTCGCAGATTATACCTTTATAACGTATCCTTTTGTATTTTCCGCAAAAACATTCCCAATCCCTGGTAGGACCGAAAATTTTCTCACAGAACAAACCATCTTTTTCAGGCCGGAAAGAACGGTAATTTATTGTCTCCGGTTTTGTTACTTCACCATAGGATCTTGATAATATATCATCAGGACTAGCTAAACTTATCGTGATGCTCGAAATATCTCGCATCGCATTTTCTTGAATTCTGTACGGCATAATTTTATACTCCTTCTTTCTTAGCGAAAATTGTTCAATTGATTAATTAATTTTGATGTCCAGGCCTAATCCTTGGAGCTCTTTAATTAACACATTGAACGATTCAGGAATATTAGGTTCCTGTAAGTTTTCACCTTTAACTATTGCTTCATATACTTTTGCTCTTCCGGCTACGTCATCACTCTTTACTGTCAGGATTTCCTGAAGTATGTGTGAAGCTCCGTATCCTTCGAGAGCCCAGACTTCCATTTCTCCAAATCTCTGGCCGCCGAACTGGGCTTTTCCGCCTAACGGCTGCTGAGTAATTAAGGAGTATGGTCCAATTGACCTTGCATGAATCTTGTCATCTACCAAATGGCTCAGTTTGAGCATATAGATGTATCCGCAGGTTACCTTCTGGTGGAACATATCGCCTGACCTTCCATCAATCAGATCAGTCTTGCTTCCAAGTTCCAGACCCGCTTTTTCAAGCCAGATATCAACATCTTCCATCTTCGCACCATCAAATATTGGTGTTGCGAATTTCACTCCAAGTAATTTGCCGGCCCAGCCTAATGCTGTTTCATAAAGCTGACCAAGGTTCATACGTGAAGGAACTCCAAGCGGATTTAATATAATATCTACCTGTGTACCATTTGGTAAAAACGGCATATCTTCAATAGGTACTATCTTGGCAACAACACCCTTGTTTCCGTGGCGCCCTGCCATTTTATCACCAACTGAAAGTTTACGCTTCTTGGCTACATAAACTTTTGCGAGTTGAACAATTCCTGGAGGCAGTTCATCACCGCTGGTAATTTTTATTTTTTCTCTCTTGAAATCTTCCTCTAAATCAGAAAGCATATCAAAATAATTCTTGTATAACGTTTTAATATGACTGTTGAGTTTCTTTGATTCAAACCAGTCAAGTGAATAATCTAGGTTAGCTACTGTTTCCATCGCTGAAAATGTAGTATCCTTCATCATGACTCCGCTTCTTATAACAACACTTCCATCAAGATCACGGATTCCGGTGGTAGTATGTCCTTCAGTAAGTTTCGTCAGCTTTTCAACAATTTTATCATAATGCGCTTTGACATTCAGCTTATGCTGATGTTCTAGAGCATCAAGCATCTTTTTCTCGCTCTTCTTTGAATCACCGTCTCTTTTCTTTCTGCTGAATAATCTTGTTTTTATTACTGTTCCTTTCAATCCCGGAGGTGCCTTCAACGATGCATCTTTCACATCACCTGCTTTATCTCCGAATATCGCTCTTAACAGTTTTTCCTCAGGTGTAGGATCGGTTTCGCCCTTAGGAGTAATTTTTCCTATGAGTATATCGCCTTCCTTAACTTCTGCGCCTTCTCTGATGATACCATTCTCATCAAGATTCTTAACTGCTTCCTCACTTACGTTAGGAATTTCACGGGTCAGTTCTTCTTCACCGCGCTTGGTTTCTCTTACCTGAAGTTCAAATTCTTCAATGTGAATTGAAGTATAAACATCTTCGCTAACTACTTTTTCGCTGATGATAATAGCATCTTCGAAATTGTAACCGCGCCACGGCATGAAAGCTACAAGCACGTTCCTGCCTAATGCAAGTTCGCCCTGATCTGTTGAAGTACCGTCTGCAAGTACATCGCCTTTCACAACTCTCAAACCTTTTTCAACAATCGGACGCTGGTTAACGCATGTTTCCTGGTTAGTACCATGAAACTTGGTCAGCTTGTAAGTCGTCCTGCGTGTATCATTAAAGCTTGTAAGAGCTTCTACGCTATTTGGATTGATATCATATTTAACTATAATCTGATCAGCATCAACATATTCAACAACTCCATTATCCTCAGCAAGGATAACTGCGCGTGAATCTGATGCTAATTTCTTTTCAAGTCCCGTACCTACTATTGGCGCTTCCGGACGGAGAAGCGGAACTGCCTGGCGCTGCATGTTGGATCCCATCAATGCTCTGTTCGCATCATCATGCTCAAGGAATGGAATCAATGCTGCCGCAGCACTTACTATCTGTGAAGGTGCAACGTCCATGTACTGGACATGATCAGGAGTTACAATAGGGAATTCCCCTTTGTATCTTGATTTTACTCTTTCACCTGTGAATTTGCCTGTATCTGAAATAGGCGCATTCGCCTGTGCGATTGTAAAATAATCTTCCTGCTCTGCAGTCAGATACTGTACATCGCTGGTTACTTTGCCTCTTTCAACTTTTCTGTAGGGGCTTTCCAGGAATCCGTAACGGTTTACTCTTGCGAAAATTGTTAACGAAGAAATAAGACCGATGTTCGGACCTTCGGGAGTTTCAATCGGGCACAACCGGCCGTAATGTGTATAGTGAACGTCACGTACTTCAAATCCGGCTCTTTCTCTTGTTAAGCCTCCAGGTCCTAATGCAGACATTCTTCTCTTGTGAGTCATTTCTGCCAATGGATTGGTTTGATCCATGAACTGTGATAATTGATTGGTTCCGAAGAATGCATTTATTACACTGCTGATGGTTCTTGCATTAACAAGATCCTGAGGAGTAAAGTTTTCAGTATCGCGCATGTTCATTCTTTCTTTAATGGTTCTGGCCATACGGGCCATACCAATATTGAACTGCTGAGCAAGCTGTTCGCCTACTGTTCTTACTCTCCTGTTTCCTAAATGATCAATATCATCAACTGTCTCATTTCCCTGTTTCATTTTAATGATATATTTCATGATAGCAATTATATCATCAATACTTAGAACAGTAACAGTTTCAGCTACATTAACCTTTAATTTGTCATTCATCCTGTGACGTCCGACTTCGCCAAGATCATATCTTTTATCATTAAAGAACAATTTGTCGATAAGTGCCTGGGCAGTATCAACATCAGGAGCTTCACCTGAACGTAACTGTCTGTAAATTGCAAATAATGCGTCTTCTTTTGAATGAGCCGTATCTTTTCTTAATGTATTTACTATTAAATCCTGGTCAGCCGAAGTTTCGGAATTTATGAACTTTAACTGTTCAACTTCAGCTTCCTTAAGCCTTTCCATATCTTCTTCGGTCAGAATGCTATCCTTTGTAAGGAATATTTCGCCGGTTGACATATCAAATACGTCGCTGGCAATAGTTCTGCCGATATAATTTTCAATTTTTACTTTTTTAACTTCAACTTCTTCAACAAGGTTGAACAAGTTCAATATTTCTTCATCTGATGCATAATCAAGGGCTCTTAACAATGTGGTAGCAGGAAATTTCTTTCTTCTGTCTATATATACATACATCACATAGTTAATATCCGTGGCAAATTCAACCCAGCTTCCTCTCAAAGGAATAATTCTGGCTGAATAAATTGGGGTGCCGTTTGGATGGGTAGTTTGTGAGAATGCAACACCGGGTGAACGGTGAAGCTGAGATACAATTACTCTTTCAGCGCCATTAATTATAAACGTCCCTTTTTCTGTCATAAAGGGAAGGTTTCCTAAATATACTTCCTGTTCAACACTATTAACAAATTCTTCAGTTTCAGGATCCTTTGCAGATAAACGAAGTTTACCTTTCAAAGGAGCTGCGTATGTTAGTCCCCTTTCAAGGCATTCGTTTACAGTATATCTTGGTTTTTCTATATAATATTCAATAAAATCTAAACGATAATTTTCTTTGTTGTCGAAAATCGGGAAATTAGCAGTGAATACCTGCTGGAGTCCCTTGTTTTCTCTTTTTCCAGGGTGAACATTACGCTGAACAAAATCCTCGAATGAATCAGTCTGAATACTTAAGAGGTCAGGTACGTCTATCACAGAGGGAATTTTACCGAAGGAAATTCTTTTATTGTTACTCAATTTTATAACCTCCAATTATTTATCAATTCTTTTTCTATCTCTACACTTTACAACGGTATCAAATAAATATAAAAAGCGATAAGACGGACTACTCCGCTTATCACTTTCATAATAAACTACTATTTTGTAGGAATCGTATCTTGAAATTACTTTAATTCGACTGATGCGCCTGCTTCTTCAAACTCTTTTTTGAGTTTTTCAGCTTCATCTTTCGAAATAGCTTCTTTAACTGGTTTTGGTGCCTGGTCAACTAAATCCTTAGCTTCCTTTAATCCTAAACCTGTGTGAGCTCTAACAACCTTAATAACATTGATTTTCTTTTCGCCTGCGGCTAAAAGAATAACGTCAAATTCAGTTTTTTCTTCAACAACTGCTGCTGCGGCTGCTACTGGAGCTGCTGCCATAGGTGCTGCTGCTGATACTCCAAATTCATTCTCTAAAGCTGTCTTTAATTCTGATGCTTCTACAAGGGTTAGACCCTTTATTTTCTCTACAATTTCAGAAATCTTTTCTGACATTTTTTACTCCTAATCTATATTATAATATTAATTACTGTTTTATGCTGCTTCTTTCTTAGAAATCTCATCAATAACACTGACAAGGTCTCTCATTACAGCATTCAATACACCTACTATTCCAGATGCTGGTGCATTTATACTACCTAAGATACCTGCAACTATTTCGCCCTTCGTCGGAAGAGTTGCTAATAGGTCAAGTTGCTTGCCGTCATAATACTGATCTTCTATATAACAGGCTTTTAATGATAATTTTTGGTTTTTATCAAAATATGTCTTGATGATCTTTGCAGGTGCAACAGGGTTAGTTGATGCAAATGCAAAACCTGTCATTCCTACCAAATGGTCTGTAAGTTTATCAAATTTGCCTGCTTCCTTCATGGCACGTTCAAACAAAGTGTTTTTAAGAACTTTGTAATTCACACCTTCTTTACGGAATTCATTGCGGATATGACTTATATCTGCAACATTTATTTTACTATAGTCAGTAAGATATACAGCAGATGCATTTTCTATCATTTCTTTTATTTCAGAAATGACTTCTGCTTTTTCATTTTTATTCATTTTTTCCCTTACCTGATTATTTAATCGAGTCGGTTAGAAGCATTTATTTTATCGAGCGCGTAATTTCTTTATTTATCATTCCCGCTTTGCGGCAATGTCATTCTGAACAAAACGAAGTGAAGTGAAGACTCTCTCTTCGTTTATTCAATATTAATATTTCAGTGAACTTTCGTCTTTTGAGATTTTAAGTCCGGGACCCATTGTGCTTGAAAGGAAAACACTTTTAACATATGTTCCCTTGGCAGAAGCGGGTTTCATCTTTATAATAGTTAGAAGGAATGCTCTTGTATTTTCTACCAGCTTTTCTGATTCGAAATTAAGCTTTCCTAAAGCTGTATGAACAATTCCGGCTTTTTCAACACGGAATTCAATCTTTCCTGCTTTAACTTCTTTAACTGCCTTAGCTACATCCATTGTAACTGTACCGCTTTTGGGGTTAGGCATTAAACCTTTTGGTCCAAGAATTTTACCAAGCTTACCTAATTCAGCCATAGTATCAGGAGCTGCGATTATAACATCAACATCTGCCCAGCCGCCTTTGATTTTTTCAATATATTCTTCAAATCCGGCAAAATCAGCTCCGGCATCCAAAGCTTCCTGAGCTTTTGCACCTTTGCATACAACCAATACTCTTACTTCTTTTCCCGTTCCGTTAGGTAGGGAAACAGTTCCTCTGATCATCTGGTCAGCATGTCTCGGGTCAACACCCAATCTTATTGCACAGTCAAGAGTTTCGGTAAATTTTAACTTGGAATTCTTTTTAAGTAAATCGATAGCTTCATTTAAAGAATATTCTTTTTCAACATCGACAGACTTTTTAATTATTTCATTTCTTTTAGTTTTTTGCATTATTCCACCATCATCAGGTTTTAAGAATGATTACTCTTCTACTGTTATTCCCATACTTCTGGCAGTTCCTGCCACCATGCTCATAGCATGTTCAATGTCAAAAGCATTCAGATCAGGCATTTTTAATGTCGCTATTTCCTTTACCTGAGTTTGGGAAACTTTAGCCACTTTATTTCTATGCGGCTCAGCTGATCCTTTTTCTACTTTGGCTGCTTTTTTCAACAAAACTGCCGCAGGAGGAGTCTTTATTATAAAAGTAAAAGACTTATCTGAATAAACTGTTATTATGACCGGTGTTATAATGCCATCCCTGTCTGCAGTTCTTGAATTAAACTGCTTACAGAATTCCATTATATTAACACCTTTCTGACCAAGTGCTGGACCTACTGGAGGTGAAGGATTCGCCTTTCCGGCAGGAATTTGAAGTTTTACGTATCCGGTTATCTTTTTAGCCATTTGTAATACCTTAAGTACTTATTTTTCCAATTCTGCTTGAACATAATCGATCTCAACTGGGGTCTTTCTCCCGAATATTGAAACCATTACTTTAATTTTCATTTTCTCTTCATTAACTTCCTGAATCGTTCCGCTGAAGTTATTGAATGGACCATCAACTATTTTAACAATATCCCCGAATCTGAAGATAGTTTCACTTCTCTCTGTATCCTCATCCTGGGTTATTCTGCCGACTATTCTTTTAACTTCTTCCGGCTGAAGTGGATTTGGACTGGTCTTTGTTCCAAGGAATCCCATCACTGATGGTGTATTGAGTATAAATTCCTTAACCTGATTGTCCAGATCCGCCTGCACAAGAATATATCCCGGGAAGAAGTTCTTAGTCTTGGACTTTTTCTTGCCATCCTTAACTTCAAAGACTTTTTCCATAGGAACCAGAATTGACTGGATCTTTGCCTGGAGTTTTTCGCTATCTCTCATCTCGGCTTCAAGAAGGTTTTTTACCTTGTTTTCATGCCCGGAAAATGTTCTGACTACATACCACTTTAATTCCATGTGAGAGACCTAAAAGATTCCTTTGAATATTATCTGGATAGCCATATCGACAACGTAAGTAAAAGCCGCCAGAATCAGACAGACTACAATAACTATCTGGGTTGATTCCTTTAGTTCATCTTTCGTAGGCCAGGTTACTTTTTTCATTTCCTTGACCACGTCATCAAAAAAGCCGATTATTTTTTCTTTCATAAGCTTAACTACTGAGTTATTAGCACGTCAGGAGGGACTCGAACCCCCAACCTGCGGTTTTGGAGACCGCTGCTCTACCAATTGAGCCACTGACGTAGCTAAGAAAATTTTATTTTGTTTCTTTATGAATAGTATGTTTTTTATCCCAACGGCAGTATTTTTTAAATTCCACTCGGCCGGAATGAAGTCTTTTATTTTTTGTGGTTGAGTAATTTCTTCTCTTGCACTCTGTACATTCTAAAACTATTATATCTCTCATACTAATTACTTTATTTTTAATTTCTTGAGCTGACGACCGGGATTGAACCGGAGACCTCATCCTTACCAAGGATGTGCTCTACCAACTGAGCTACGTCAGCATTTTTAATTTTAATGACTGCTTTAGCATCATGCTTGGAGCTATAAGTCAGTGAGCGGGAGACGGGGCTCGAACCCGCGACCAACAGCTTGGAAGGCTGTGACTCTAGCCAACTGAGTTACTCCCGCTTATCAAATCAATCTTTATAAGAACTTTGTTATTTATTTTTGCTTTCATTTTCGTCCTTATATATAAGGACTAAATCGCATTCTTTCTTCCGTCGAATCTCTGTGTGGGCGGCGAGGGATTCGAACCCCCAAAGGCGTCAGCCAACGGATTTACAGTCCGCCCCGGCTCTCCAACTCCGGCGTCCGCCCAGAATTACAAACGAGCCACAAATATATTAGCATTTAAAATAAAATGCAAATGAAAAAGCCCTGTTTATTCCCTCTTTCTTCCCAAATTTCCCACTTTTTTCTCAGAACTGAAACAAATCCTTCCTCCTGTCCCCTTATAACCTTGTTTTTATAACAGGATTACTAAAAAATGATCTCTGAACAAGTCCTCTCACCCAAAGTTACTTATCTTCAAAATCCAGGTTAACCGGCAACACTCTTTGTCCCAAACTTTATCGGCTTTTTTGATAAATTTTCAATCTCAAACTCTAATCCGTGCGAATGTTTGAACCCCCTCGCTCTCTTTGCTCCACGCGGAGGTTCCCCGATTGCAAAATAAAAAATACAGCTTTTATAATTCTTTATTGTCTTTATTTCATCAGCCGTCATAGGAAAATGAATTTTATAGTCATCTGCTTCAGAAAAATCACTAATTTCATAATACTTCGATATCATCTCAAATTTCGTTTTCCCCTCCTTTTTCGGATTATGGAAACAGAAAACACCAATGGGGATAATTGTTGAATTATCGGGTACTATTTTTTCATCCTGCCCCGGAATATGAAGCCTGATATCCACTCCCTCATTGTTAAGTTCCCCGCTGTATTCATAAGGAAATTTTGCACTCGATTCCGGAAGAATAATATTTTGGCTTATCGGCTTTCCAAAAGCCCTTATTAATTTTTTGTTCGCAGATATTATCTTATTAAACCCCGATGGTTTCCCGAAATTCGATTGTTTTCCCACTTCCATCTTAAGAGAATCAATTGTTGCCCATTTTGATCGTTTCTTCTCCTTCCATATCCTTTGTAAAATAGGAACACTATTCACACATCTGGCAAATTTCGTTGTATTTGAATGATCCTCCTGCGCCTTTTTCATAAGTTCAGATTCTTTGGGTTTCTTTTGCTTTCCCGAATAGACTATCTCCCCGTTTACCTTTATGACAAGCCCTGATAAATCCCCATTATACTCTACTACAGATCCATTTTTAGGATTAGCCATTTTCCTAATTCCTCAAATATCCTTTTAAAAAGTATTGGCCCGTTCAATAATACAATTTTTAATAATTATAATAAAGCCCTGATTTCAAGTTCCATATATCTCAGTCCCCTGGTTTCTGCATTGTAGTGACGTTGTAGTGTTGTTGTTGTCCTATTGTTACTATAGATTTAGCGTCAATTAGCGCCTTTAAGCGCCCTTTAGCGTCTGTTGCTTTGTGGATTTTAATAAAGAAAGGATAATCTATAATCTCTTATTGATCAATAGTTTAATGTGTATAAATTCTTACTTAATGTCAAGGGAAAGTTCTTGCTATAGTTCTCAGGCTGAGTTTCTTCGCTACTATTTCAAGATGATCTTTTAATGTTGATAAGCTTATATCTTCAAAATGGTTTTCAATTCTGGATATATCAGTGACTATATTCGCATTAATGGTTCCATAGCTCCCTGTCCAAACTGCGGTACTGGATTGCTTCGCTGACATGCTGGGCTAAGATATTTGCTGTGCCGTCAAGATCAGCGATAGTGCGGCTTACTTTTAATATACGTTCATATGCCCTTGCTGAAAGTCCTAATTTGTTGATCGCCATTTTCAGTAATTCGGATCCTGCGGAGTCTAACTTGCAGAACTGTCGAGCTTCTTTTGTCCCCATGTCTCCGTTTGCATAGAAATGATTTATCCCTGTAAATCTCTTCAACTGAATTTTTCTTGCTGCTATTACCCTGTTCCTTACAACCTGAGAGGATTCGCTTTTCATTTCTGATGAGAGCTCTTTGTATTTAACAGACGGCACTTCAATATGAATATCTATTCTGTCCAGCAAAGGTCCCGATATCTTCGCCATATATTTCTGAATCATAGGCGGTGCGCATGTGCATTCTTTATTTGGATCAGTGAAGTAACCGCATGGACAGGGGTTCATCGCCGCCGCCAGCATAAAATTAGCGGGAAATTCCAATGATAGTTTCGACCTGCTGATAGTTACTCGTCCATCCTCAAGCGGCTGCCTTAGCACCTCAAGTACGTTCTTACGAAATTCTGGTATTTCATCTAAAAACAAAACTCCATGATGTGCGAATGAAACTTCACCAGGTCTTGGGAATGAACCTCCTCCAACTAAAGCCGCATCTGAAACAGTATGGTGCGGTGAGCGGAATGGTCTTTCAATAATCAATGGCTGTCCTTTGGGAATTATACCTGCAACGGAGTGGATCTTTGTTGTTTCGAGTGCTTCTTCAAAATTAAGCGGAGGAAGTATTGTAGGGAGCCGCTTTGCAAGCATCGTTTTACCTGATCCCGGAGGCCCTATCATCAATATATTATGCGCCCCGGCTGCCGCCACTTCAAGCGCCCTCTTTACATTCTCCTGCCCCTTAACATCATTGAAATCAAGATGGTACAGGTTTACATTTGAAAACAGTGCATCTTTATCTGTAAATGTCCGTGCAGCACTTTCTTCATTTAATAAGAACTTAATCACCTGAAGTAGATTCCCCATTCCAAATACTTCTATTTCACTAACAAGCGAAGCTTCTTTTGCCGAATCTGAAGGAAGAATAATTCTTTTCATTCCTTTATTGCGCGCTTCAATAGCAATAGGCAGCGCTCCTTTAATTGGGCGCAATGTTCCATCAAGAGATAGTTCTCCAAGAAAAACAGTATCTGCCAAAAGGTTATCGGTTAGTTTTTCAGACGCCCTGATAATTCCTATTGCCACGGCAAGGTCGAATGAACTCCCCTCTTTCTTAATATCAGCCGGGGCAAGGTTAACAGTAATTTTCTTTATCGGGAATTCAAACCCGCTGTTTTTGATTGCCGCCGATACCCGCTCCCTGCTTTCTTTAATTGCATTATCCGGCAGTCCCACAATTGTGAATGATGGAATATTCTTCTCTACATTGGTTTCAACTTCAACAATGTAAGCCTCAATACCATAGGTCGCACTTGAATATATTTTGGATAGCATTACCTTAAACCCGCATAAAGGTTAATAGATAAGTACAAAATTATATTATTGTATAATGAAAATAAAGACTTCCGGATAAAATGTTATGAGAGGAAACTTAGATCCTGAGGACTATCTGTATTTGCGCAGGAAGTCTATACGATCCTTTAATTCGCTCACCGGGGTAAGAAGTTTATCTTTGCCGTATAATGCGTCTTCCCTGTTCGAAAAGGCCATTTCATAATCTTTGCTCATTACAATAGCTTCTTCTGGACAGACTTCTTCACAGAAACCGCAGAAAATACATCTGATCATATTTATTTCGAATTTCACAGGGTATCTTTCTTTTTCATCTGTTGTCTCGGCTGCCTGAACTTCAATAGCTAGAGGCGGGCATACTCTTGAACAAAGACCGCAGGCTACACAGCGTTCTTTTCCATTTTCTTCCATTACAAGAACAGGGCGGCCTCTATATGAACCGGTAGGTATAAACTTTTCTTCAGGATATTCAAATGTGTACTTCGGTTTGAACATTGTGCGGAGCGTAAGGGATAATCCTTTGAGGATTTCAGGAATGTATATCTTTTCCCAAAATGTAAGATCTTTAAGTCTTTTCTTCATAATTTAAATACCATTATCAAAATTGCTACCCAAATAATATTTATCAGGGATAACGGAAACATCACTTTCCAACCTAGACTCATTAACTGGTCATAACGGAATCTTGGCAGACTCCACCTTACCCAAATGAAAAAGAATAAAAGGCATGCTACCTTAAAAAGAAATCCTGCCACCTGAATCAGTTCTACCCATCCGGCAGGTAAACCTAATCTGCCTACCAAAGGAACCTGCCACCCGCCAAGATATAAAGTCACAATCAATGCGCTCGCTATTATCATATTAGCATATTCAGCTAGGAAGAACCCTGCGAACTTCATACTGCTGTATTCTGTATGATAACCGCCGACTAACTCCGGCTCCGCTTCTGGAAGATCAAACGGCAGTCTGTTTGTCTCAGCAAATGACGATACCAGGAATGTTATAAATCCTATAGGCTGAAGAACCGCGTTCCACATCCATCCATGCTGCGCCGCAACTATTGCTACAGGTCTTAAAGATGATGCAAGTAATATTACCCCGCCGACAGAGAATCCCATGGATATTTCATACGAGATCATCTGCGCAGAAGATCTTACTCCTCCTAGTAATGAATACTTGCTTCCGGATGACCATCCGGCTAATGTAATTGCATAGACTCCTATAGAAGTCAGCGCAAGAATATAAAGAACACCAATATTAATATCAGCAACTACTAAAGGAATTACAATTCCAAATAACTTAATGTCGGGTCCAAAAGGAATCACAGCGTAAGTTGAAAATGCAACAAACAATGCAATCATAGGAGCTAATGCGTGAAGCTTTTTATGCGCATGAGTTGGAACTATATCTTCCTTCAATAATAACTTAAATACATCAGCAAATGGCTGAAGAAGTCCAAACCATCCTACACGGTTAGGACCAAGCCGGTTCTGTGCCCATGCACTTATCTTCCTTTCAAAATATACCAGGTAAGATACCGTGAGCATCATTACCGTAAAGATGATTAAAATCTTTACGAATGTAATTCCGATTATCTGAAGAATATTCATTTCTTAATGGCTCCGTTAAACCTTTACTGTTTGTGCTTCTTTAAGTAACTGTGTTCCTGAGTCTCCGATAATTTCATAATTCAAACCTCGAAATGATTCATTGGTCTTTGCCATATCCAAAAATACTTCTTCGGCTGTATTAAATTTCAGTTTATGTCCGAACAACTGCATTAGCATCTGGACTATTTTCCAGGTTGAACGTGTATCTTTTTTATTCCCTTTTGCCCATGCATCATACTGAGTTCCGAATTTATCAAGCCTGCTTAATGACATGCTATCCAGTGATCTGTCGAGTTCTAATGTTGCGGCAGCAGGTTTTATCCTTTGAGCCCTTCCAAGGAAGTTAACCATAACTCCATTCTTCTCGGCATAAGTTGCGGCAGGGAAAACATAATCTGCCAGTTCGGTTGTTTTGTTAAAGTTGGTTGAATGCACTATAACAAGATGAAGTTTTTTTAGAACTTCTTCAAGTTCAGGTCTTGCTGATACGATATCATCTTCCAATATATAAAGAACTTTTATCCTTCCGGATTTAATTGCGTTAATAATTCCTTCAAAGTCTAATCCTTCCTTTCCTGGAACAGCTCCGGCAAGTTCCGCACCTTTACTGTTAGGAGTAATATCATTCCTTCTTAACAGGTCATCGCCGAAAGAGGGATCTTCATGACGCATAAAATCAAGATGTTTTGAACCGACTATCGATTTAGCAAATTTAGCAAATATGTAATTGTCTTCGCAGGTTGCGTAAGGAGAAGCAATGAAAGCGATTTCATCTTTCGTATATTGTTTCAATGTAGGCACTGCTGAAGCAAGTATTTCATCCCAGCCGACTTTAGTAAGCTTTCCGTCATCCCTAAGATACGGGCCGTCAACTCTGGTTGAATCATTTATATATTTATATGTATTTACTCTGCCATGGTCGCACATCCAGTATTCATTTACTTCTTCATTATATCTTGGAGTCAGCCTCAGCACTTCATTATTTCTTACCCAGATTTCTGTATTGCATCCGCGGGCACAGCCAACGCATATAGATTTTGTGGATGACATATCCCAAACACGCGCCTTGAAACGGAAGTCGCGGCTGGTAAGAGCTCCTACTGGACAAATATCAGTTACATTCATTGAGTAAGGATTATCAAGCTCTTCGCCCGGATATGTAACAATAGTAACCTTGTCGCCCCTTTTAACAAATGTAAGTTCAGGATCTTTTGCAATCTCCTCGCAGAAACGAATACAGCGTGAGCAGGATATGCATCTTTCTGCATCAAACATTACAAGCGGACCAAGAGGGACTCTTTTTGGTTTATGAACTTTTTCCTCTGTGAACCTGCTTTCGCCATTGGAGTGAAGATAAGCATAATCCTGAAGCTTGCATTCACCTGCTTCATCACAAATGGGACAGTCAAGGGGATGATTAATAAGAAGGAATTCCATAACGGCATTTCTTGCAGACACAGCTTTATCTGACATTGACTTTACAACCATTCCCTCTGCAGCGATAGTTGAACAGGCGATGGCAAGTTTAGGCATCTTCTCAATCTCTACAAGACATACCCTGCAGTTTCCGGAGACTGACAATTTCGGATGCCAGCAGAAATGGGGTATTGTTATACCGCTTGCTTTGGCAGCTTCAATTATTGTCTGTCCGTGTGTGAACTCAATTTCTTTTCCATCCAATAAAAATTTTGGCATTACATATTCCGTAATAATTATGCGGCTGTTTTCAATTTTAAATCTGAAGGACTTATAATTACTTTAGTTAAATAATTCTCTTCGAGTATTTCATTGGCAATTTCAATTATTTCTTTAACAGAAACCGAATCGATCATTTTAATTACTTCCTCAATTGTAACAAACCGGTTGTAATAAAGTTCCGAGTTTGACATCCTGAACATTCGTGAAGTGGTACTCTCAAGATTTAATATCATATTACCTTTAATATATTCCTTTGCCCGACTGAGTTCCTTTTCAGAAACAAGCTTCTCTCTGATCTTCTTAAACTCATTAATAACAAGCGCCTGCGCCTTGTCTGCCTGTTTTTCATTTGTTGAAAGATAGACACCGAATGATGAAGTATCATAAAAGGAATTAAGGAAGGAATTAACCTGATAAGCGATTCCATTCTTTTCTCTGATTGTCTGGAACAATCTTGAACTGCTTCCTTCACCGAGTATATGTGAGAGGATATTTGCGGTGATTCTTTTCTTATCCTGGAAACCGTAAGTTGCTTTGCCCAGGATCATATGCACCTGCTGAACAGATTTTACTATGCGATGATCAGGTGCAGGAGCTAAATTCAAAACTTTTCTTTTTAACCCGCGTTTTCCCATATCCTTTGAGAAGTACTTATCAGTCAGGCGCAGAAGTTTTTCATGTTCAACACTTCCTGAAGCAGCAATAACCATATTATTGAATCCGTATCTTTCATCAATAAAGCTGAACAGATCCTGCTGCGAAAAACTCCTTATATTCTTTTCAGTTCCAATAATAGGCATGCTTAAGGAGTTGCCCGCAAAGAGTATTTCCTCAAATTTATCGAATATAAGTTCTTCGGGATTATCGTTTATATCCAGGAGTTCATCAATAACAACTCCGGCTTCTTTTTTAATCTCTGAATTTTTGAAGGACGGAAACTGGATCATATCTGAAATAACATCAAACGTACGTTCAAGATTATTTCCTAATCCCCTGCCATAATAGCATGTGTTTTCTTTTGAAGTGAATGCATTAAGGTAACCTCCGTAGGCTTCAATATCCTCGGCTATTTTACGGGCAGAACGTTTTTTTGTCCCCTTAAACAACATATGTTCGATAAAATGAGTAATTCCATTATTCTTCCTTGCCTCGTCGCGTGATCCGACATTGAACCAGAATCCGAGTGAAAATGACTGAATGTGAGGAATATTCTCTGTTATTATCCTTATTCCGTTAGGTAGTATAGTCTTTTTGTAAGAATTCAATTGTTCTGCTTTTCATTTTAAAAAAGCAAATATAGAGAAACTGCCTTACCCAATCAAGGAAAGGTGTTTTGTGACCGCCGCCCCTTACCCCTTGTCACTAAATACTTTACGCCGCTGCAAAACTATTTATGAACTTCTCTAGCTGAAGTTCAATATTATTATAGGCTTTGCGGAGAATATGCTCGTCAGGCAGAAATACAACCCGGAAATGCTGTGTGCCGGGTTTCTGACCAAATCCGCTTCCGGGTACAACTACAACACCGGTTTCCCTGATAAGTCCATTAACAAACTGTGCATCGCTATGGTCCATATGTATCCTGGGAAAAGCATAAAACGCACCCTCCGGTTTTACGCAGGTAATTCCTGATATCGCATTTAACATATCAACAGTTATGTCTCTTCGAACGGTAAGTTTTTTCATAGCTTCGGTAAGATGGGTATGTTCGCCTTCAAGTGCAGGTTTAATTGCATACTGCTCAGGATGATTAGCAGACAACCTTGCACGAAGAATTTTATTGACCGCTTCAAGATATTTGGAAAGTTTCTCCTGTCTGCCGCTTACTATTCCCCAGCCTATCCTGAATCCGGGAACGAAATAATTCTTCGATAACCCTCCGAAAGTAATTACAGAAACATCTTTATTAAGCGATGCTATAGAAATATGTCTCTTCCCGTCAAATAAAAGCTTATCATAAATCTCGTCAGCAAAAATGACAAGATTGTGCTCCAAAGCAAGATCCACAATCTGCTGAAGTATTTCAAGTTTGTAAAGCGATCCTGTTGGATTGTTAGGGTTGATTAAAACTATCGCACGAGTTTTATCATTTATCTTGCTTTTAATATCTTCAATATCAGGCTGCCATCCATTCTCTTCGTCAAGATAATATGGATTTTCCATGGTCATCAGTTTACTTTGTATTGCTGTATAAAGAGGATAACCGGGAGTAGGAGTAAGAACATTTTCACCTTCATTTACAAGAGCCGTGAGGCAAACTTCAATTGCTTCACTGGCGCCATGCGTAACAAAAATATCCAGTACGTTATCTATTCCCTTTCTGCTAGCTTCGCGTTCAATAGCGTCTACAGCTTCTTTTATTCCCGAGGATGGCGAATAGCCGTTTTTATTGGCAAGCATTGCCGAATATGTTTTCTCAACAATATGTTTGGGAGGAGCAAAATCAAATAGGTTAGGATCCCCTATATTAAGATATAAAAGTTCTTTGCCTGCTTTAGCTGCTTCATTTGCTATCAACACAATATCTCTTACCGCATAAGTAATATTCTCGGTTCTAACAGCTGGTTTAATTTCTTTATCAGAATGCATAGTCTCTCCGGCAATGAATTAATTGTTACAAATAAAATTATCCAATTTACCAGCGAAATTCAATCTATGTTTTGAAACATATAAATCCATTCAGTTATTTCATTATAATCATTTTCTTAGTCAACAAATTGCCGCCTGAACTGAGTTCATAAAAGTAAACTCCGCTTGTTAACGCAGATGCATTGAAGTTAATGTTATAATTCCCGGCTTCTTTTTCACCATTTACCAGTACTGCTATTTCTTTTCCTAAAACATTATAAACTTTCAAAGTAACATTACCTTTGCTGGCAATACTGTAACTAATTGTTGTTGAAGGGTTAAATGGATTTGGATAATTCTGGCTCAGACTAAATGATGATGGAGAACCATTGTTATTGTTAACTGAAGTAGGAACCTGAGGAGGGCTTCCTGCATCAATCCATGCAGTGTAAATAAGATCCGCAGTTGCTTTAGAAGCATTTTTCATTAAAGTAATAATATCGGCTCCTGCTATTCCCCAATAAGTTGAAAGATAGAGAGTGCCGCTGGTAGTATTTCCGGCAGTTACCTGGGCAATGCTGTCACCGTATTGCGCTTTGCGTAAAAATGAATAATCGTAATAAAGGAAATTAAAAACATAATCGCTTATATCTGAAACATAGGAAGCAGAATCGTTTGTATAAACTATATTTGACTGGTACTGACCAACGAGTGTTGTTTCATATCTTGAATGAATGCCGCTTTTACCGAATAGATCTGTATTGTACATTTCGGTAATGTGAAAAGGCTGATGTGAATCGCCAACATAATGTCCAAGATCGGCTGCTACCTGCATTGCCTGAGCCCAGTTGTATTGCTTAAATAAATTTTTAAGTGAATCTTCCCACTTGATGATTGCCCAGGGAACTGTCCCCTGAGTAATAACCCAACTTGATGTATGCTTCAAAACTACCGAATCATAACTCTGGCTTATAAATCCATTTGCGACAAACTCAGGATAAGCATCGATATCTATAAAATGTCTTGGGCTTTCTGTCGGATCTGAATTTTTCCTGTTATCAGGATCTGAGGCATGTGCAGCCAAAAAAGAATTCCATGCCGCGGGCAATCCCATCTGAGATGGTAAACATATATATACATTTGAATTGATTATTTTATGACCTGTAGATCCCCATCCGCCAAAAAGTAAAAGAAACAAAATTGAAACCGCACCAGTGGTAATTATTTTCTTCACAAACACCCTCTTGATATAATAGTAAGGAAAAAAACAATTATAAATAAACCGATATTTATAATTGATAAAATATTAGGAATAAAAATAAGAAAAGATAGGTTTAATTAGTAGAAATAATACCTCTTTGACGCAGCACTTCAAATAAAATTATTCCCGATGCCACAGATACATTTAATGATTGTATCTTCCCTTTCATTGGAATCTGGACAAGATGATCGCAGTTTTCAGCAGTAAGCCTTCTTATCCCCTTCTCTTCATTGCCTATAATAAGGGCAGCAGGGATTTTATAATCAACTTTAGTATAATCTTTACTTCCTTCCAGCGATGTGCCTATTATCCAAAATCCTGAATCCTTGAGTAATTTAATAGCATTAACAAGATTGTTCACAGTGCATATTTTAGAATGTTCAGCGGCACCTGCAGATGTTTTAATAACAGTTTCATTAACTGCGGCGCTATTATGTTTTGTAATGAGTATTCCGTCAACACCAGCGCATTCTGCGGTTCTAATAATTGCTCCCATATTTCTGGGATCCTGAATTTCATCAAGTATTAGTATTAGCGGATACTGAGATTTTTTAGATTCAGATATAATATTTTCTATTGAATAATACTTTTGCGAGATCTTTTTTGCGGCAATACCCTGGGAGTTAGGATTAGAGGTGATCACTCTGAATTTGTCCACAGAAAGCTGGGTTAACTTTATTCCCCGTTTTTTACAGGCAATAATTATAGTATTAATAATATCCCCTTTCTGACCGAACAACAAGAAGACCTGTTCAATATCATCGCCTGAATTTATTGCTTCAAGTACAGGTTTGCGGCCGGTTATTAACTGCATGCCTAATGTTTTTCCTTCTGGGGATGTTTATTCTTTTTGAACTCAGAATTAACTTCAGCAGGAACAAATTTCTTATAATGATTCTTGCCGGCGAAATAATAAAAGCCTGCACTTCCAAGAACAATCATTACAACCGAGATCAATTGCGCTTCAGATAAGCCGAACATCAGTTTAGGATTAAGTCTTATGAATTCTATGAAAAATCTTTCTAACCCTGCAAGAATAAGATAGAGCATAAATAGTCTGCCGTCCGCCCAGTCTTTCTTTCTTAACTTCCAGAGTATCCAGAAAACAACAAGCATAATGAGAAATTCATAAATTGGAGCCGGATGCAGTGGTGTATTGTCAGGAACAATTCCGTTTGGATAGTGTTTAGCTATCTCACTTCCCCTGAACATAATTGAAGGAGGGACAGTTCCGTTCTGATAATTTGTTCCCCATGGAAGGTTAGTGGGAAAACCATAATCGCCATCTCCTGCCAGATGACAGCCAATTCTTCCGATACCATAAGCTAATGCCAATGAAGGAGAAGTTGCATCAGCAACAAAAAGGAAAGGAATTTTCTTTCTTCTTACCCATACAATAATAGCTATTGTGGCAAGAATTAAACCGCCGTAAAAAGTTAGCCCCCCGGGAGAAAAAGCCATCCCTACAGGGTCTCTAAGAAATTCATCCCAGTTTTCAAACAGACTGAATAATTTGCTTCCTGCAATTCCAAATATAATTGCTATAAGTGTAATCTCAGTAGAAAGGTTTGGATTTAGTTTCCGGCGCTCATATTCTTTTGTAAGCAGATAGCTTGCAATAATAAAAGAAATTCCGAGCATAAGCCCGTAACTGTATACAGTGAAAGGGCCTATTTTAAATAATTCAGGATACATTAAATAAATCCTTGGTTAACAATAAAAATAATCCGGTAATAAAGTGTTCTGCCGTTTTGGTTTAAGCAGTTGTATTCAAAGCCTGTAATATTTGTTCCATTTGAGCTAATGGAAACTGGAGCTGATCACCGGTGCTCATCTTTTTCAAATTGCATAAACCTGTTTTGTATTCATCTCCACCGATGAAAAGGACAAACTTAGCATTACTCTTATTTGCTTCACGCATTTGAGCTTTTACACTCCGGTCGACATAATCAAAATCAACGGTAAAACCTTCCTTTCTGAAATAAGAAGCTGTATTAAAGATGATGTGAGATAACTCCTTATCAAGTTTTACAATATAAAGATCAAGAGATTCTTCAGGAAGTGAAAATGATTTTTCATTTTCGCAGGCAAGCAGAATCCGTTCAATTCCTGCAGCAAAGCCAACGCCGGGTGTCGGTTTACCTCCAAGTTCTTCAACAAGAAGATCATATCTACCGCCGCCGCATAATGCGCTCTGCGAGCCAACTTTTCCGCTTATTATTTCAAAAGTTGTTTTAGTATAATAATCCAGACCCCGAACAAGTTTATGATCAACCTGAAATGGAATATTAGCAGAAGCAAGTGATTTTTTTACGATCTCAAAATCAGTCCTGCTTTCTTCATCAAGATAGTCTAGTAAAACAGGAGCGCCTTCAAGCAGCTGCTGGTCGGATTCAATCTTGCTGTCGAATATCCTCAAAATGTTTGTATCAAATCTTTTCCTGCTATCTTCAGATAAATGTTCTTTTTTATCTGATAGGAAATTCTTTAGCTTATCTTTGTAGAGATCTCTTGATGCGGGTACTCCAAGTGAATTTATTTTCACACTCAAATCATTAAGGCCAAGCTTTTTCAGAATATAAAAAGCAATTTGGATCATTTCAGCATCGAGATATGGGGAAGTAGAGCCAAGTGCTTCAGCTCCGAACTGATGAAATTGACGCAGTCTCCCTGCCTGTGGTCTCTCCTGCCTGAACATCGGGGAAATATAAAACAGTTTATTTAGCGACTGAAGATTTCCGAGTGAATGCTCAACAAAAGACCTGACAACTGAAGCAGTCATTTCAGGTTTAAGAGTAAGACTTGTCTGTCCCCGATCTGTGAATGTATACATTTCCTTTCCCACGATATCAGTTGCTTCACCGATACTTCGTTCGAAAAGAATAGTCTCTTCAAATATGGGGGTTCTTATTTCTTTGTAGTTAAAATCGCGGAAAACCTTTTGAACTATATTCTCCAGATACTTCCAGTTTTTTATTTCTTCGGGAAGTATATCTTTGGTGCCTTTTATTGCTTTTATCATAATCCGGTTTGATTAGACGGGTTATACTTCAAAATAGTTTGCTTCTTCATCCTTGAACAGTTCAAGGATCTCTTCATTAGTTTTTGCATCTATCAGACTCTTGCGGAATTCATCTTTATTCATCATTCTGGATATTCTGCTAAGCAGTTTAATATGGGTACTTACAAGATTGTCTTTTCCTACAAGAAGGAAAACAAGATGGACCGGCTGACTGTCAAGCGACTGGTAATCAATCGGACGGGTAGTTTTTCCGAAGGCGGCAAGTATTTCAGTAACTGCACCGGTTTTCCCATGGGGTATTGCAAATCCTTTACCTACACCTGTAGACATTATTTTTTCTCTGTCAAGTACAGCCGTTCTAACCTTTTCCAAATCGGCCACTCTCGGATCATTTACAAACAAATCAATCAGCTCATTTATCACATCCTCTTTTTTTATACCAGTCAATTCTGAGATAATAAATTCGGGTTTAAGAAGTTCAGATACTTTCATGCACACACCGGTTACTTTTTAAAACTATTTTATTAAGAAGACAAATTTAATAATACCCTGTTTGTTTAGCAATTAAGAAAGAATAAAATAATTTTACTTCGATTATAGTAAAAAAACGATGTTTTATGTCATCCCTAAATCCCTTTAAGCCGCAATGAAATAGTAAATTTGAAATTGTCTTATGGTAATGTTTTAGTAATTTTGAATTAACATTTTTTCTAAATATTCAGGGATCGAGTATGAACATTCAAAATAAAACAGTTCTCGTTCTTGGAGGCTGGGGTTTAGTAGGAAGCGCTTTATCAAGAAAGCTTGTTGCTGAACATCCAAAACACATCATTATAACCTCACTTAAATTATCCGAAGCCGAAGATGCAGTATTAAAGCTGGAAAAAGAATTCCCTGAAAAAGGGAAGAATTATTTTATACCCTGGGGCGGCGATATCTTTGTTAGAAACGATTACAAAGAAATGAACAGGTTTGATATTATTTCTGATCCTGTAAAAAGAAATACTCTCATGCAGGATATTATGGAAGAACTCTCCGATGAAATACTCAAGAGTTCATCCGTTTATAATCTGCTTACTTTGTACAGACCAGAAATAATAATAGACTGTATCAACTCTGCCACCGCAATTGCTTATCAGGATATTTATACAACCTACCGCAGTGTGACAAAAGCTATTAGAAATAAAGCTGACTATAAATCAATTGTTGAAGAAACAGAAAAGATGCTGTGTACGTTATATATTCCTCAATTGATCAGGCATATCCAGCTCCTATATTCAAGCATGAGTTTTGTCGGCACTGAATTATATCTTAAAATAGGTACCAGCGGCACAGGCGGCATGGGACTGAATATCCCATATACTCACAGTGAAGAGAAACCTTCCCGCGTTTTGCTGAGCAAAAGTTCAATAGCTGGTGCGCATACTTTGCTTTTATTCCTAATGGGAAGAACTCCGGATGGTCCAATTACAAAAGAAATAAAACCAACTGCAGCTATCGCGTGGAAGAAGATTGAATACGGCGAAATCAAGAAACGCGGGATGCCTATCGAACTGATGGATATTCCTGTTACTGAAGCTATTCCTTTGAAAGGGAAATTTGTTCTCTGCAGCGATAAACAGTATAAAACTACAGGCAAGAAACTAAAATCAGTTTTCATAGATACAGGAGAGAACGGAATCTTCTCTAAAGGCGAGTTTGAAACAATTACCGCACAAAAACAAATGGAATTTGTTACTCCTGAAGAAATCTCCAACGTAGCCATTTATGAAATTAAGGGCGGCAATACCGGTCATGATATTATTAACTCTCTGGATCATGCGACTCTTGAACCTACATACCGTGCAGGATACATGCAGCATATGGCAGTTCAAAAACTTGCACAACTTGAGAAAAAGCATAACGTGAGAAGCGTCGCTTTTGAGCTGCTTGGACCACCAAGATTATCTAAACTTCTCTTTGAAATAAACCTTATCGGTTTATTCTGTAATAATATGAAGGATATTCTGAATCTAACTCCTGAACAATTATCCGAAAAAGCTCTTGAAGTTGTTTCTAATGATGATGACCTCAGGAGTGAAATACTCTCTATCGGAATTCCTATTCTGCTGCCTGATGGTCAGTCATTACTGCGAAGCCAGACAATCAAGATTCCTCCTTACCGCGGTGAAAATGAACTTGATATTAATAAAGAAAATATTGAGAAATGGAGCGGGGAAGGATGGGTTGACCTGCGGCCGGAAAACATGAAAAGATGGAAGAACAGAATTAAGGAGTTAATTGAGGAAGTTGAGGCTATTCCTGAAGATGATACAAGTTCACTTCATGTGAGAACTAAAGATTACTGGAATAACTTTGAAGGAATAAATATCGGCAAGATCTGTTCCTGGCTCTTCATTCATGAAGAGAAAGGCACAAGAATGAAAGACTAATAAATATCTTTACGCCTTCGGGGTTGTTAAAAACCCCGAAGGCTTTTATTTTGTTAATCTTTTTTCACAACTGCATTTACTTTAATCTTCCCCGCATGCCTGAATGTCAATATAAACTGTTTCTTATCCCCTTCCTTCAGGTCTTCTTTTAATTTTATAACCATTACATGAAAACTTCCCGGTGCGAAATGAAATGTTCCGTTCCCTTTTATAGTTACAGACTTAACTCTGCGCATGCCCATATTGTCTCCCTGCTTAAAGGTTTCATGGATCTGCACAGTGTTTGCAATGTTTGAAGATACATCTGTTAACTCGTCATCTTTGGAACTGAGATTATTCACATCGATATACAATGCTGTATTCATACCCTTGTTTGCGGTTCTAAGCCATGCATTTTCAATTTTAATCTGAGGCGCAGTAAAATTGATTAAAGCTAAAATTATAATTAAATAATTCATGCACTCTCCTTAAAATATTGTTTAATTATTTTTTTTACTCAAGCGACCTGATATCATCCACAACATCAGCAACATCTAACTTGCTTCCCCTAAATTCCCTCCTGATCTTATTTTCTTTATCAATAAGAAAAGCTCTGTCCGAGTGTGTAAAGAAATAAATACAGTCCCCATCAGAGGTCTTAGTTGTATCGCCCGGGACAGCAACAACCTGCATTTTTTTCATTAGTGCGTAAATATCCTCCTGATTTCCAGTTAATAACTTAAAGTTAGATTTATTTATATCCCTTACACTCGCATATTCATTAAGCACCCAAGGTCTATCCCTTGCCGGGTCAAAGGTTATAAGAACAAAATTCACATTCTTGATTCCTTGGCTTTTTGCTTCCTCCTGAACCAGTTGAAAATTATGCGATGTCATTGGACATACATCAGGACAATTTGTGAATATAAATCCAAGCAGCATCGGCTTACCGTTGAAATCCCCCGGGAAATTTACTATCACACTGTCCTGTGAGATCAATGTGAAATTTCTCTTTCCAAGAGCCTCGCTTTTATCAAATCTACTTTTACACCCGGATATTATAAGTACTGAAACAATAATAATCAGAAGAGATTTCATAACTCAATTTAATTGTTGTTGTTTAATTTATACACTTTAAATGAAATAAGAGGTCGGGGTTTTTAAATAAAAGACAATATTGTCATTGCTCACAAAAAAAACCTTCAGGGTTCTATGACCCCGAAGGTTTAATAGTATTGGAAATTAGAAGTACTTCTGTTTCTCCCCGGCTTGTTTGCCTCGTGAACAACAGAGATTCATCAGTTTGCTGCTCTATTTAGTTCAGCCTCAAGTAGAATTGCTTTTGGAAACAGGATATAGTTTTCTAGATGCACATGTTTATGCAGGTCTTCCTCAAATTCCTTAAGCTCTTTGTAAGTTACCATGAATGTATTGCATGCGTCTGCTGGAATTGTATAGTTATCTGACAACTTCCTGATGCCGAATAATTCATCGCCTGCCGCTGTATGTTCGGCTTCCATCATACGGATCGGATTCTGCACTGATCCAAAAAATGCCGGCTCAACTTTAGTTCCCTGCTGCTTTGCCCTAACAAGATATTTGATATAAGGAAACAGCATCTCTTCTTCTTTTTTCATATGCTGCTTCAGATCCTTGTACACCACTGAAAATGATTGAGCGATCTCATTCAGTTCGGGATGATTCCTGCCGTGAACCGAAGCAATTTTCTTTGTATGCTCTGATATTACCGGGTTCATTTTCAAAACATATTTATGATGTGTATTAATGATATAATCAATAAGGAAATCAAGTCCCCAATCTTCATAATTGACTGTGGATTCCTGGAATTGTTCTAATCCGCTTAGTTCCGAAAGTACAACATCTTCATCAACGCCTGTTTCAATACAAGCACTAGTCAATGTCTTATTTCCCTTGCAGCAAAAATCAAGGTTATATTTCTCAAACACCTCTGCTGTCTTGAAATTGATCTTTACTATTTCAGACAAGGTTAAATTTGTGAAGCCAAGTTCTTCTGTTTTTGTTTTGTACATTTTACTATTTCCTTTATTTATAAACTCTTTGATTATTTATTATCAGACTTATCTCTGTCTGATTCTTCATTTAATTTTTTCATTGCTTCAGGTCCGGTGGGATGACCGAACGTATTCATATTCTTATATAAATAGAGATATTCTTCTTTTGAAATATTATTATTCCAATGCCCCGTAATCATTCCGATACCAGTTACTATCATAAAAATTGCAACTACTCCAATTGCGACATATTTCTTTCTTATCTTGAATGATTTCTTTTTTGGAAGTAGAGTGAAAATATCAAGTGTGTCTTCAACCGGGCAGGCATCGACACAATTAAGACATGTTGTGCATTCATCGGACCAGACAGTTATTACCTTATCAACTTTTATTGAAGATGGGCAGGCTTTTGCACAGAGACCGCAATCAATGCAGCTCACAGGATTGCGCTTAATTTTATTAGGGCTGAGGAAATTCAATAATCCAAGAAGCGCGCCATAGGGACATAGGAACCTGCACCAGAAACTTCTTATGAAGATAGACATAATAAAGAGGACTGATAGGACAATTAATGACGTCCTTGAAATATCGGCGAAGAAATAAAACATTTTCACATCAGCGATAAGATTGTATGGACTGTCAAGAAAACTTCGCACCGCTAATGTCGTCATAAGAAAAAAGATTGAGAAGACGAAAAAGCCAAGGAGCAAATACTTTATACTTCTCAAAGGATAATCTATCCATTTGGGTACTTTAACTTTTATTTTGAAATACTTTTTAAGAACTCTTTCACCGAAGTCCCCTACCAATTCTGAAATAAAACCAATAGGGCACAGCCATGAGCAGAAAGATTTTCCGAATACAAGTGATACCAGTATGATCGCAAAAAATATAAACATACCAGCGGGGTGCGCATAATGAATTTCACCGGTAAGCAAAAACATGAAAAAATTCATCAAAGAACTTATTGGCAGGAATCCTTCAGCACCAGGTGGTCTATGATAAAATGCTGCTGAACCATTTGATTCCAGATAGTTTACAAAGAAATAAAATTCTATTCCTATCCATAGGCACAATAATGCAAAGCCTGACTGAATATAAAATCTGTATTTCTGGATTGGTTTTTCTGTATTTCTTATGACCTTGGTACTCATATATCGGATGTTTTAGTCTGATTTATATATAAAAAAATATCTATAGATTATTTACTTTACGTAGAGTTTTCTCTCTGAACTCATCTAAACTTTCATTTGTCAACATTTCATAAGCTTTTGATCTTAATTCTCCCCATTTATCATGGAGCGGGCAGGGATTATCGGGACTGCAATTTGGAAATCCCAGCACACAACTGTTAAACATAGACAATCCATCTATTGCCGTAACAATATCAATTAGTTTAATTCTTATAGGATCTTTAGCTATCGAAAAGCCGCCTGATTTCCCTTTTTGGGAGTTAACAATTCCGCTTTCAGTTAAATTCTGGAGAATTTTTGAGACAAATTCCCTTGGAATAGACAATTTGGTTGCGATCTCCTCAGCAGGGATATTATCCTTTTCCATATGAGCTGCCAGGTAAAGTACCGCTTGCAGTCCGTATTCGCATTTCTTAGAAAATATTACTGTCATTCCTTAATCAGATTATTTTGTCTGATTAAAGATACAGTAAACTATAATTCATGTCAAATTAATTATTTTGGGTAATTTCTTAACAATTCAGATGAAAGGTATAAATTAAATTTTCCGGGTGCATTAGGCGGTGCAATTTCAAAATTAAAGGTCATCCGGTCGTCCCAAACCCTGCTGTATGTCATTCTGAACTGAGTTGATCCTTTGATTGGATCGCTTGTAAATACAAAATCGTTACCTATAAGTTCAACTTTATAATTTATTACATGTTTCTCATTATCTATATATATAGCTTTGAGAGCATCTGTATTTAGGTAAATAACCATTAAATCTTTGTGAGTATATTCGGGTTTGTTGTTTTGAGCGGGATAATGGGCATAATTTTCCCGAATAATAACATTACTGTCCAGGTCATAACGAAAAACTGATTTCCCTTCCCCCTGCCCTGATCCTGTACTTCCGCCGGAACCCGTCCACTCACCAATTAAAAATTGGAACCCATTCAAGTCCTTATGCTGCGCGACTGTGATAGAATGCGGATTGAATATTGAAAAAGAGATTAATAAAAGTATACAATATTTCATATTATTTGTTATTTTGATTTGTCTTAATTGCAATATGTAATGTTTTTGGTTGAAATTCAAATTTATTATAAGGAAGAATAATGGCCAGATCTGTTCTAGCAGTTATTGCCGGTTTATTAAGTCTTATCATATTGACCTATATGGCAAATATGGTTGTTGCGGTAATTTTTATGCCAGGAAACAATAATCATGCATTATCACCTATTTATTTTGGTGTAATTGCTGTTTTTATAGTACTTTTTGGTATTATTGGTGGATTTATTACTGCCAGTGTTTCAAATGAGACACCCCAGAGGGATATAGCAATTCTTTCCGCGATAGTGTTTTTGTTATGGATTATTTCATCGGTCATACAATTCGAAAGGCAGTCAATCGGGTATTCACTTCTATTACTTATTACTTTGCCGATGGCAGTACTTGCAGGAGGGCAGATAAAAATTAATAAATTTAAAAGAGAAGAAGAATCTCAATACAAATAATAAACGGAAGCCTATTCAGCTTCCGTTTTAACATATTGGAGAGGAACAAGGGACAAAGGTTTATTGGGTTACTTCGCCTGTTTGTAAATCGATCTGGTATTTAGTATTATTTACAGTAAGGTCAGCCTTTAATGGTGTCTCTGATACACGTATCTGGGGACCAAAAACTATATGAATAGTTTTATCGATAGTTGAATCTGAATACACTGTACCTTTCTGAAAAGTAACCACCGCGTGGTAAGTTCCATCAATAGTACCGCTGATATCTCCCTGCCAGTTAAGTGTTCCACCTTTTGGGCTTCCGGAGCTAGGACTGGTAATTTTAATGAAATTAACTGATAGCGTACCATTTAAAGTACGTTTCGAATTATTTCTTGTCATTGTATCAGATACTGCACGGACATAGGGAGAAGTTGTATTAAGCAATATTTGTTTACTATTTATTCCGCCGGCATTCCAGGCAGCAGTCAGACTGACCAAACGATCTGAGACTTTAGGAGTCCTAAGAATTCCATCGGCACTAACAATTTCATAGTTAGCATTAACAGCAGTATCTTTTTTTGTTATATAATATTTCTGAAACATTCCTGCAGTATCCAGAAATTGATATTTGTAAACACGTTCATAATTCGTATAATATTTTCCATTTACATTACCCCTGTGACGGGTGACAGTTACAGTCCACCATCCAGTAGTCGAATCATACGATTTAGCGACACCTGAATGACAATTGTCAAAGTCAGGCATTCCATTTGAGTCTTCATTCTTTAATCCGTCGGTAGAAGCAGAGAGAAGCAGATCAGACATATCCTCAAAGGCTCCTCCATTGTCGATAGCAAGATTAGCAGCCACAGCATAGGCAGCATCAGTAGTTGAAGAAACATCCGGGGCAGTTACATTATTATTAGTATTAGAATTGGGGTTGACCACATTATCATTTTTCTTACATCCCGCAAAGAAAGCAAAAGTAAACAAAATGATTGTCAACGGCAGATATGATTTCAAGGATTTTATCATTTTTCACTCCTATTCTTTTGTTGAACCTAATGTTTATTTTGTACAACTTGCATATTTTGACATCAACAAATAAAAAAGGTTTAATTTGTTTACCGTCTGTAATAAATATAAACCGCTAGAGTAATATTGTTAGATTACTCAGCAATTTTTGTTATTATTTAGTTACTATTTCAATATTTCATAAATATTTTCAATAATATTAATAAATTCCGAATCTAAAGGAGTGCGGCATGAGACAATTTAAAGTGCTATTAACAATACTAATTGTATTCTTTATCAACGCAAGGTTATTTTCACAAGACGCTGATGCAATTGTGAACAAATATATTACAGCTGTCGGAGGGTTAGATAAAATACTTGCAGTAAAAACATTAAAGTATACGGGTAAATCCTCGGTGTCGGGAATGGAAATTTCATTCGTTCAGACATACAAACGCCCAGCGATGGTACTAAGTGAATTTACAATTCAGGGTATGGTAGTTAAACAGGCATATGACGGATCAAAGGGATGGTATATTAATCCATTGATGGGGAAAAAAGATCCTGATCTTATGCCAAAGGATGCTGAAAAGGCTACATTAAAACAAGCTGATTTTGACGGTGAAATAGTTAATTACAAAGAGAAAGGAAATAAAATCGAATTATTAGGAAAAGAAGATCTTGAAGGATCTCCTGTATTCAAAATCAAACTAACTGATAAAGACAGCAATACTACGAATTATTATTTTGATGCGGATTCATATTTAATAGTTAAGACAACTGATAAAATTAAATTCGATACCAAAGAAATTACTTCAGAGTCATCGTTAAGCAATTATAAAGTGATGGATGGTGTGATGAGACCTCTTTCAATTGAAGTAAAATCACCTGACAATCCGATGGGATCAATGAAAATCACAATTGAAAAAGTAGAAACTAATTTCCCATTGGAAGATAGTTTCTTTAAGATGCCCGAATCTAAATAAATAATTTAACCGGGAGTAAAAGATGAAATCAATAAAAATATTTCTATCGATCCTTCTTATTTATTCTGCGCAGGCTAATCTTCCAGCACAGCAGAATATTAAAATTACTTCGAGTACATTCGGTTCCATTGAAGCAAGGCAAATTGGACCGGCAGCGATGTCCGGAAGAATTACCGCAATAGATGCTGTAAATAAGGAATCAAGAATTATTTATGTTGGTTCAGCCGGAGGAGGAATATGGAAGTCTATAAATGGCGGGGCATCTTTTAAACCGGTATTCGATAAATATAACCAGTCAATCGGTTGTATAACAATAGATCAGGAAAACCCGCAGATTGTATGGACCGGCACCGGTGAATGCCATATGCGCAACAGTGTTTCAGTCGGAGATGGTATCTATAAATCAGAGGACGGAGGCGACACATGGAAAAACCTCGGCCTGGAAAACTCAGAGCATATAAGTAAAATTATCATTGATTATTCAAATGGTAATACTGTTTATGCTGCTGTACCGGGCGCTTTATGGAGTGACAGCCAGGAACGTGGTTTATATAAAACTACTGACGGCGGCAGAACATGGTTAAAGATATTATATGTAAATGAAAAAACCGGTTGTTCGGATATAGAAGTTGATCCGAAAGAACCGAACAGAATATATGCTTCGATGTGGCAATTCAGAAGGACGCCATGGAGCTTCACATCGGGAGGCGAAGGAAGCGGGCTTTATAAAAGCGAGGACGGCGGTAAGACATGGAAACATATTGATAAACAGTTTTCACCTGATGGTCTTCTTGGAAGGATTTGTCTTGCAATCGCACCAACTGAGCCAAAGAATATTTATGCAATGGTTGAATCGAAAAAGACTGCTTTATATTCTTCTAATGATTTCGGAGAGAACTGGACAAAAGAAAGCGCTACAGAAAACGCAGTTGCCAGACCATTTTATTTTTCAACTTTAGTTGTTGATCCGACTGATGCGAAAAGAATTTACCGACCCACATTTAATTTATCAATAAGTGTTGACGGAGGTAAATCTTTCAGCGAACCAAGTTTTGAATCAGGGTGGGTTCATAGTGATCATCATGCATTGTGGGTTGACCCTTTGAATCCATCACATCTTCTGCTGGGAACAGACGGCGGTGTATATATGTCGCTGGACAGAGGATATAACTGGAGATTCCTAAATAATCTGCCTGTCTCACAGTTTTATCATGTGAGTTATGATAATGACGATCCATATAATGTCATCGGAGGATTACAGGATAACGGATCATGGGTAGGACCCTCACGGAATGCAAATGGAATTAAAAACGGTGACTGGAAAATGATAGGAGGGGGTGACGGTTTTTGGGCATGGAGGGATAAACTAGATAAAGATATTTATTATTCTGAAAGCCAGGGGGGATCGATTTCTAGATATAATATCAAAACAAATGAAGGGAAAGACATTAAACCATATCCTTTACCAGGCGAAGGGAAATTAAGGTTTAACTGGAACACTCCAATTCAGATGAGTCCAACAGATCCTAATGTTATGTATATCGGTTCTCAGTTCTTATATAAAACGACTAACCGCGGAAACACATGGTTGAGGATTTCACCTGACCTTACAACAAACGATGCTGAGAAGCAGAAGCAGGAAGAATCAGGCGGTTTATCAATTGATAATTCGGCAGCAGAAAACCATTGTACAATTTTCACTATCAGCGAATCACCATTAAATAAAGAGCTGATCTGGGCAGGGACTGATGATGGAAATGTTCAGGTTACAAAGGACGGAGGTAGAAACTGGAAGAATGTTGTCGGGAATATAACAGGACTTCCGGCACATACATGGGTAAGCAGCATTGAGCCGGGTTCATTTGATGAAAACACCGCTTATGCAACTTTCGACGGACATGCTTTTGGAGACATGAAAGTTTATTTATTCAAAACAACTGATCTTGGTAAAAGCTGGGTACAAATTAATTGTTCTGATGTTAAAGGATACGCACATAAAATAAAAGAAGATGTAGTCAACAAAAACATATTATTTCTTGGAACTGAGTTTGGTTTATTTATATCAATAGACGAAGGTGAGAACTGGGCACAGTTCAAGGGAAATCTGCCAAATGCAGCAGTCAGGGACATTGTTGTACAGCCCGAAACAAATGATTTGCTACTTGCAACTCATGGAAGAGGTATATATATAATTGACGATATTACTCCGTTAAGAAATATTACAAGAGAAGTTCTTGCATCTGATGCAGCGATACTTCCTTCCAGGGCAAATTATATTGATGGTCCATCGTATGGGAACTCAATGGGGACAGCGGGAGAATTTACCGGACAGAATCCATCTGAGGATGCAGCAATTACATACTACCTAAAAGAAAGATCGCTGGTTGGTGATATATATATTGAAATTTATGACAAAGAAGGCAAACTCCTTAATAAAATTCCGGCAACAAAAAGGAAAGGAATAAACAGAATTACTTGGTCTATGAGAATGAAGCCGCCTAAAGTTGCTACTGCTGTGAGACTCGCTTACGGAGGGCTAACAGGACCTATGTATCAAGAAGGGACATACACAGTTAAATTAGTTAAAGGCGACAGAACATATACTGAAAAACTGGTACTAGCAGTTGATCCAAAATGCGCTCATAGTAAAGAAGACCGTGTACTACAATTTGAAACATCAATGAAACTATATAATCTACAGGAAGATCTTGCATTTTTGAATGAGCAAATCAAACGTTTAGGAATTGAATCTTCGGCAATATCAGATAGTATAAAGAATGGAGATATAAAAGATAATCTGAATGAATTTTCAGGTAAACTTATTGATCTTTCAAAAACATTGGCTGCTTCAAAAGAAGGGACAGGAATTACAGGCGAAGAAAAATTAAGAGAAAAGTTATCCGATTTATACGGCAGTATTGTTGATTATCCCGGAAGGCCAACGGATTCACAGCTTGAGAGAGTAACCGGGCTGGAAGATGAATTCAGGAAAGCAGTTGACACAAAAGATAAAATAATAAATAACTATCTGGAAAAGATTAATTCAAAACTAACGGCATCGGGGCTTAAGAAACTAGAACTTTATTCAAGGGAACAGTTTGTAATTGACAGGGATAAGGAGAAAGGAGTATAGGAGAGCGATATACGAGTTACGAAATATCATTATACTTTGGAAATTTTACAGTGAAAGTTGAGCCTTTCCCCTGCTGACTTTCGACATGAATAGTACCGTTTAGGAGGTTAATGAATTTTTTACAGATAGTAAGTCCAAGGCCTGTACCTTCATAACCGCGGCTAAAACCTTCACTGACCTGACGGAATTCTTCAAATATAATTTCAAGTTTATCTTCAGGAATTCCTATTCCTGTATCGGCAACTTTAACGACAATATATTCACCCGATACATTAGTTTCAACGAAAGAATCGATAGATATTTCACCGCCGGAGGTGTATTTAACCGCATTGTTAACGAGGTTATTAAAAATACTGAACAGCATCCTTTCATCGCCACTGATAATCATATCAGGTTGTCCAAATGTAGATTTAATACAGATATTGTTTTTTAATGCAGGAATTGTATAGAGCTTAATAACTTCAAATATAACGAATGACAAATCAATTTTAGCCCATTCTATGGAATTAGTATTAGTTTCAATTTTGGATAAATCAAGAATCTGATTCAGAGTCATAGAAAGACGACCTGCACCCATGGCTATTTTCGTAATCATTTCCTTATGGCTATTGTCAGTTAATTCATTCTCGAGAATTTCAGCAAATCCAAGGATACCAACAAGCGGAGTTCTGAGTTCATGGCTCATATTTGAGAGAAAATTAGATTTAAGCCGGCTCATTTCTTCGGCTTTTTCCTTAGCATCGATCAGTTCTATTTCAACTCTCTTCCTGTCCGAAATATCATGGGCGACACCAACCGTTCCAACTTTGTTACCGTCTTTATCCCTAACAACCGAAGTCCATAACTCAACCATAAATTGCTCGCCATTCTTACGGTGATTTAGAACCTCACCATGCCATCCGCCTTTAAGAGTTTCTTCATGAATATGTTGAGCCAAATAATTAGTAGTATCTAATGAGCGAACAATTGAAATCTTTTTTCCTATTATCTCATTTTCCGAATAGCCATAAGCAGATAGAAATGCTTCATTAACAAAAACAACATCATCATTATTATCAGTAATAGTAATGGCATCTCTTACAGATTTAAGAGTCTGGGCAAGGAGCAGATTTTCGCCTAAAGGGAAATGTCTGGCTTTAATATCGTGAGCAATGATAGCTGCCAGAGAAAGGACAAGGAATATTGAAAGCAGGAGGAAATATATAGCCGCGGCAAGGTTAAAGTAAAAATAGAAATGATAAGAAAGAACCTTATTGACTAAATAAAGAATTAATCCGATAGAAATAACAAGCGCCATAAAAAGAGAAATTATGGCAGTTCTTTTCTTTTCTTCGTCTAAATCGTATGGAATTAAAACGCTTTTTACCCTATTCAATAATAATCCAAAAACGAACTTAATAAATCTAAACTTGCTGCTAATTTAATTAATAAGAATAACAAATGGAAAAGAAATTGTTAATAATTTTTAATGATAATAGTCACTAAATAAAATCAGGTGATACGATGCCAGGGATCGTGTAAAGTGAAATAATATATTGAATTGGTTTAACACACTTGTTAGATTTTGAGGGTAACAAAATTCTGAAGGAGAGTGCTATGAAGAAACAATATGCTTTTATTCTTTACATATTCCTTTTGACTTATATTATAATGAGTTATATCGGATGCTCATCTAAAAAGGAAGATGGGAAAATACCAGTTACAACCTCATCTGAACAGGCAAGGCAGGATTATTTAAAAGGGCGGACACTATCTGAGAACCTTAGGGGACAGGAGTCGCTGCAATATTTCACTAAAGCGATTCAGGAAGACCCTAATTTTGCGATGGCATATTTATTAAGGTCAGGTTTTCAACCGAATGCAAATGATTTCTTTGCTGATCTAAAGATGGCAGTATCGTTAGCAGATAAAGTATCAGAAGGTGAAAGGATTCTGATAAACGGTACTGATGCAGGGGTTAATAATCTTCCTAATAAACAGAAAGAAAATTTCGATAAACTTGTAGCGATGTTCCCGAATGATGAGAGAGCTCATTTCCAATTGGGAAATTATTACACCGCATTACTGGAAAATCAAAAGGCAGTTGAAGAATACAAAAAATCAACCGAAATCAATCCTGATTATGCACCTGTTTATAATAGTTTAGGATATGCTTATAAGAATCTTAATAATTATGAAGATGCGGAAAAAACGTTTAAGAAATATACCGAGCTGATTCCAGATGACCCGAATCCATATGATTCATATGCTGAACTTCTATTGAAAGAAGGGAAATATGATGCAGCAATTGAGAATTATTCCAAGGCATTATCTCATGATGCTGGTTTTGTTTCATCGAAAGTCGGGATAGCCGCTGCATATATTTATCAGGAAAAATATTCAGATGCCGAGAAAGAGCTTCAGGATCTTTTTGATAAGGCACTGGATGATGGTCAGAGGCGAACAGCTTTATTTAATCTTGCTGTTTTATATATTGAGCAGTGGAAGCCTGACATGGCTTTAAGTGAAATTAAGAAAGAATATGCTATAGCCGAGAAGAATAATGATTATGCAAATATGTCAGGTGATTTATTTAATATGGGCACTATAATGTATGAAACAGGAAAGTACAGCGAAGCTTTGGATATGTTCAATAAATCTGTTGATGTATTTGACAAATCAACTTCCGAACAGGCATTAAAGGACAATGTGAAACTTGGCGGGCTAACGAGTGAAGCGATTGTTCTTATGAAACAGAAAAATTATAAAGAAGCTGCAGCCAAAGCGGAAGAATATATGAGCCGGGCGAAGGATTCAAATAATCCAAACCAGATAAGGTTTGCTCACCTAATAAAGGGACAGATTGCACTTGAACAGAATAAGCCTGATGAAAGTCTGGCTGAGTTTAACCAGGGAAACCAGCAAAACCCCTATTTATTATATTATGAAGCAAGCGCTTACGGATTGAAGGGAGATAAAAGTAAAGCAAAGGAATACTGTGAAATGGTTATTAATTTCAATCCCCTTCCTAATTTGAATAGCGCGTTTGCCCGGGTGAATGCAAGAAACTTGCTTAAGAGAAGCTAATTTTATTATTGTACGGGAGGGACCACTTCCCTCCCCGTTAATAAGTTTAATTTTAAGATTTCAATTATAAAAAAAGCATTGCAGGTAAAAATAACAAACATGTACGGGTACTTGAATCGTACATCAGCATCCGCGACCATTGTCATACCTATCCCGGCAACAGTATAGACCAGAAGCATCAGGATATCCGAATTCTTCAGAATATCTTTTCGGAATCTGAATAATCCATAAATAAAGAAGATCAAGCCAGCATAGTAGAACAGGTGATGAAATATTAAAAGAAATGCCCATTGTAATAAGAACCCTATTGAATATGTACGGGTAACTGTGGGGTCATGTTTAATTAATTTCAGAAATGTCTGATAATTAAAGTCAGGGGAGACTAATCTTGAAACAGAAATGTCATCCCATCTGAACATGAGAACAATTTTAGCCGGGATTAAGGAGATCCATTTTACCGGATGATTTTTTATCCAGGAAACTGCCCTGCCTTCCATTATATCCTGTTTTTGGCGGAAGGTTAAAGTATCGCCGCCGGAGATGTAACCTGGTCCGCCTTTATAATCCGACTGGATAGGTAAAAATCCTCCGCTGGCATTATCGTTAGCACTCATAAGAATATTGATAGGTCCGGTTGACGATGTATATATAAAATATCCTGAAGATAATTTTATCACAGAGCCGAAGACAATAATAAAGGAAGCAAGTCCAAGAGTTAAAAAACTTATATTACGGATCAGTTTGCCTTGGGGATGTATTATCAGGAGAATAATTATGTATGCTGCGAACAATGCCCATCCCAGGGGTCTTACTGCAATTGATGCTCCGCAGAATATTCCGGCGGCGAGAAGATTTGCCTTACCATCTTTTAAATAGAAATAAATACTTAATAATAAAAGAGTTGTATATGACAATTCAGTAAGGTTAACTGCAACCATTCCGATATTATTAAGAGAGAGCATATAAAACAGCGAAGCGACAACTGCGGTCTTTTTGTTAAACATCCGGCTGACGATGTTATATAAAAGGTAAAGCTGCAGTGAGTTCAGAATTATATTATAGAGTCCGATTGTTAATGGGGAATTATAAATTTTAAGGAGAACAATAATTAAGTTAATGTACAAAGGGGCTATAATAATATCGTCAAATATCTGGTGCGGCAAGGGGTAGAAACCATTGGCGTGAATGCTGTCATGAGCCAATTTCCAGTAATAAGCAGAATCGCTGACATACTGAACAGGAAATCGGAACAATAAAACACATTGGGCAAGGATGTAAAACAAGAAGAGGAATTTGATGTTATCCGAGAGGAATGAGATAAACTTGTTTATTTTAATAGATAATTTATGAGGAGAAATCATTTAGTTATATTATCCAGGTAAGTCCAAACCCAAACATTATCAGTCCTTGTTTTCAAATAGTTTTGTAAAGTAGAATCGTTAATAAATTTTACTTTTGTTCCATTAAAATAATACATTTCACAATACATACAAGAACTTGAAGGAATTGCAAATTCAAAAACATAATTATTATTCCATTTATATCTAAATATATTGGTACCCCAGTAATATTTCTGAGTAGAAATAGAATCGATTTTAACTTTTAACCAAACAGGAGTATCTTTTTCATATGAGTAGGATTCCATTAAATTGCTATGGCAGCCTATAATTGTGAATAATAATAACAAGAAAATTAAAAAGTTCTTTAACATATGCCGGCTTATTATTTAGATTGTGAAGAACCAGTAAGTTTTAATAAATCAAATGGCTGTTTGCTAAAGCTAGTATTAAAGGTTAATGCGATTAAGGCTATATATACCGCAAATCCCAATATAACTATTAGTTGAAAACGTGATGTTTTTTGAATATCCTGTTTTGATTTTACATCGCAAACATCACCGGGACAGTACTGGGTTTTTTTACGATAAAACACCGGATAAAATTTGCATCCTAAACAAATGCCGAAGGCAGTTTCAAATAACAAGAATATCAGGCAAATAAGACACAGTATACCGGCTAACGGACTGCGTGTGTTAGTAACTACGATATGAACGAAAATAACAGACGCTAAAATTACACCAATGATCCAGGCAAACTTTTTTTGAGGAGCCCCGACATATTCAGGGACCTGATTCCTGACGATCAAACGTCCAAGGATTAGAAAGGGAGAATATTTAGGATTGATAAAGACCCTTATTGCAATATCAGTTAGGAATATTGTAATAGAATATTTCAGCAATAAAAAATTCTCTTTAAGTATGGCTGTTAGAATTGAGGTAAACATAATTACAAAAAGGATACCTGCAGAGGCTCTTATTTCCCGTTCATTTAAGACAGGGATGTTATAACCTTCAACATCTTCTCCGAACTTAATTATTTTATTCATGCCAGGCGCCTTAGTTTGTTTGTATTAGAGATAGTGGAATCCTAGTTTACTTTGACGAGGACGACAGTCATGTCGTCATTCTGTTCGGCGCGGCCGCGGAATTGTTTTAATGATTCCCAGATCGTGTCTACCAATTCGCTTGATCTGAAAGAGGTTTTGTTTTTCAGGAGTTCCACAAGGTTTTCCTCTCCAAAGAAGTCTTCTTTCTCATCCATTGCTTCGGTAATGCCATCTGAATAAAAGGCAAATATTTTACCCGAAGATAATGGAATTTCTTCTTCGACAAGTGTTTTGTCAAAGATGACTCCCTTTTCAAGTCCAACACCAATACCCTGGGTTTTATATATCTCAACACTACCGTTTAATGCCGCGAGAATGGGCGCATGCCCTGCCCTACAGACTTTAACAGTATTCTTTTCGACATCAAATAATGCAAGTGTCATTGTGATAAACCAGTCTTTCTCCATTGAGGTATAAAGTTTCTTGTTTATTTCAATGAGAATTTCACGGGGGCTGCGGTTGTCAATACAGGCAATCTGCATCATAGTCTGTAGTTTAGTCATATAGAGCGAAGCAGATAGTCCTTTTCCTGAAACGTCTCCAACCACAACATAAATTTTGGTATCTGAAACGGGGATTAAATCGAAGTAGTCTCCCCCAACCTGCATAGCGGGAATCATCTGACCGCATATATCAAGTCCTTTTAATTCAGGTATACATTTAGGAAGGAGACTTTGCTGAATTCTGCGTGCAAGATCAAGGTCTCTTTCGATTCTCTGTTTTTCTGCTTCGGATAGATAAAGGCGTGCATTCTCAATTGAAATTGCTGCCTGATTGGCGGCAGTATAAAGAAGTTCTACATCCTTACCTGCAAACTGAGATCCCGAATGTTTCAAGCCAAACAGAAGGAGACCAATAATACGCGAATTTATGATCATCGGAATTATTGTATAGATATTATCTTCTATTAGTCTTCGACTTGCTGTTGGGAAAGCTGTGATAAAATCTGACTGTTCGATTACAACATAATCAGTTATGAGGGATTTTTCAGCGATAACTTTTTCAAGATTGGAATCTCTAATAATCATTTTAGAATGTTTCAGACCAACCTGTCTTTCCAGAACCAATTCCCCATCGGCAGAAGTAACCATGATACCAAATTCTTTAATCATAAGAGATTCAACGAAAGTTGTTTTCATTGAGTCAAGAATTTTCTCAAGACCGACCATGCATGCTACATCGTTTATAAATTTGACAAGCACTTTCTGATAAGCAAACTGTTCCGGATAAAACTTTGCGGTAATAAAGTCCTGGAATTTATCTTTGGTTGACTGAAATACAATGGCAAAGACAATAAAAATAACGCCTGCGATAAGTCCCTGATATTCAGTTCCAATAGCCTGACTTACGCTTTGCCCGATTATATAGATAATACAGAAATAAACAACGAGAATTGTAACTGTAGCAAGCCCGTAAATGATTGTATTTTTAACGACAGTGCTGACATCCATCAACTGATAACGGAAGATTGAGATACCGAATGAAATAGGAATTAATGCCACAAGAAGAATAGGAGTATAATATTCCGGTGAGTTGAACATTGTATCGGTGATACTGGGGGCGATAAAAACAGTGTAGAATATACTGGATAATCCAAGGGTGAAAGCGGCAAGTATAATGACCAGAGGTTTCCTGTCAGCTTTGTCCTTCATAGTAAAATAATTTATGAACAAAGAGACGAGCCCTACGGTCATAGAATACAACAGGAGCATATTCAGGAAATTAATATATTTATTGTAGAAACCGACCTGTTGATCTTTATTGAAATAAACGAAAGCCACCCTATAAATTACTGAAGCAAGAAACATAATCAGGGGGACATAAGTGAGTGTTTTTCTGACCCATTTTTTCCTGGTAAAATTAAACGGTTTAGGGAATATCCAGAAGAAGCGGACAATTAAAAACGGGAGATAAGTTGCGGCAACAGACCAGGTTAAATCAATAACCAATTTTGAATATGAGGGAACGAAAGTTGAATCTCCAAGAAAATAAACAGTTTCAAACAATATGAAGCAGGCGCCAATGTTATAGAATAATCTCTGCAGATAACCATTTGGTTTTGCCATTACAACAATAAAACCAATTATGAGCCAGAAGAGTCCAAGAAGACCAATGCCGACAGCCGAGAAGTTAATAAGTTTTTTGATGTAGACTTTCGCATCTATAAGCTTACCGCCTTTTTTGAAAGTGTACTCTGCAAAATCGCCGCCTTTAACATTATTCAGGATTGCCTGAGCCTGGAATGTGCCTGTGATTTTATTTTTATTGATAGATATTAACTGATCACCATTTCTAACGCCGACATTCCAGGTAACACCGCCAACTTTAACTTTATCGAAGAAGATGCCGTTATTTTTAGGGATCCAGAGACATTCGTCATTTGAAGTGGGGCGGACGACATAGACTAAGAAGAAGTTGGCTATTCCCATAATAAGAAGGAAAATAGTTGAAATGATAATCAACTTCTGACGATTACGCGCTATGAAGGTTTTTATTTTGTCCATTAGATCTAACAAAAAATACTTATTTAAATAAAGTTACTAATACTGCTCCTAATGACCAGGTAGATTCTTCACTTCACTTCATTCTGTTCAGAATGACAGAACCTAGTCCGAACAATCCCCTATGACCCTTTAATAAGGGGGAAGAGGAAAATTACTTCACCTTTACAATTAGTAAAGTGATGTCATCAGACTGAACAGTGCCGGCTGCGTGTTCCTGCACGGCGTTTTTTATAATTTCGCATACTTCCGAAGAATTAAGGTCAGAATATTTAAGAGCAAGCTCTTCTAGTTTTTCATCAGAGAATTCTTCTCCATCTTTATTCATCGACTCGGTTATGCCGTCAGTAAAAAGAACAATTAAATCATCTTTCTCAAGTGAAATAGTCGGGGATTGATATGGTACAAATGTTTTCATCACACCCAGGATAATGCCGCCTTTATCAAGTTTGATTATTTTTTTATTTCTTATTAGCAGCGGAGGATTATGGCCTGCGTTGACATAATTCAGTGTAAGGTCCTGATCGTTAAGAACGCCCCAGAAGAAAGTGATGAACTTACCGTCCATTGTATTTTCAGTAACCAGGTCGTTAATAATTGCAGTGGCTTCATGAAGCGACATTCCATGTTTGCATATAATTTTCAGAAATGCCTGGAGGTTAGCCATAAGCAGGGCTGCGGGAACGCCTTTGCCTGAAACATCTGCAATTGCCATGCAAAAGCTTTTATCATCAAGAGGAATTACATCGTAGAAATCACCACCGACCTGTTTGGAAGTAATATTGTAGGCGGCAAGATCAAACCGGGAATATACAGGCAGAGAATGAGGCAGCAGATTGTTCTGAATGCCTCTTGCAATTTCAAGTTCTTCTTCCATTTTTTGTTTTTCAAGCGCATCATGAAAAAGACGTCTGTTCTCTAAAGAGATAATAGCAAGACTGCCGACAGAATAAATAAATTCAATATCATCTTCGGAATATTCGGAATTATTAACACGTTTGCCCAAAAGGATGAGACCTTTAGTTTCTCCCTGAAGCTGCATAGGAACAATGAGTTCGATTTTGAGTCTATCGAGTTTGCAATTAGCGCGGGAAATTTCTTCTTTATTTAATGAAGTTTCTATGGCTTGAATATCCAAATCAGCCAGAGCTTCAAGAAGTTCCGGTTCAGGAAATTTAGATTCAAGAACGCGGTTAATTCCGCCTGAGGAGAGGACAACAGCAAACCTGGAAACCAGGAACTGCCCTATAACAGCATAAACCAGGAGTTTGGCAACGCCAGTGTTTTCTGAGAGGAGACCGAACTCCTTACTTAATTCGAATAAGGAATTTAGTCGGTGTACCCGGGTATCGAGCACACGGTTTACTTTTTTAAGTTCATCTAGAACAATTGAATTTTGAATAGCCGAAGCCGAGATATTAATAATTGTACGGAGGAATTCGAGATCGTCTTCAGAGTATGGAGTTTTATTTAATTTTTCTCCGAGACAGACAATGCCTATAATTTCATTTGAAGAGGAGATTGTTTCAACAGCAGTGAATTTATTAGAGGTCAGGAATTTCTGAAATCCATTATGGTTATTAAGATCGTTAACTGTTATTTCGGGAAACATTCCGAGGACGTTATCATTTATTCCTTTGGATGATTTGACAAAAAAAGTACCGTTAATATTGAGGGCAATGAGACCGCGGGTAGCGAAGAACTTTCCCATGCAGGTAAGCATAAGGTTATTAAGGATGAACTGGAGGTCAAGGCTTGAATTTATAATCCTGCTGAAATCTACAAGAGCTGTGAGATTTCTTTTAAGCTTAACTGATTCTACGTCACTCATTTTGAACCGTTAGAATTTATATGTTTGGAAAGAGAAACGGTATTAAATTTTCCAGGTACCGATTTATATTTAACTTCATCCATTAAAGTTTTCATGAGGTACATGCCTAGTCCGCCGACTCTTCTCTGGTCAAGATATTTTTTAAGATCGGGGTTAGGGATAAGTCCAGGTTCAAAAGACTTGCCGTGATCAGTAATTTCGATAGTAAACGTATCTTTAGCGGTTTTAAGAATAAGGGTAATTTCGCCGTCAGGGGAATATTGATAAGCATGTTTAATAATATTAGTGCATGCCTCATCGACGGCGAGGATAATATTACCTGTTGTCTCTTTTGAGAAACCAATATAACCAGCGGCGGAACTGATAAAATCCCTGATCTCAGACAGGTTCTCCGTTTTGCTTTTAATTATCAGTTTATTCTTAGCCAATTTATTTTTTTCAGCTTTCAAGTTTTTTATTCTCTTTGAATTTATTGATAGCTTCTTCCTCTGACTTGAAAATATCATAGAGCAGAGGAAAACCTAAAAGGTCGAAAATGTTATAGACTTTATCTGTCATAGCAGAGAGTTTAATATCACCCTGATTATCTCTTACTTTTTCAATGAAAGCCATAAAGACACCGAGCCCTGCGCTGCTGATATAAGCGAGGTCTTTGAAATTTACAACGATAGAGTACCTGTTTTTATCAATCAAACCGGAGAAAGTGTTCTCCAGCATTGGCGCTGTATGGGCATCAAGAAAGCCCTTAAGATAAATTGTACTTATTTCACCTTTGTCTGTAACTGAGGTGTTGAATTCTGCCATTTATTCTCTCCATCAAGAATTATTTTATGTTTCCATTTTAATATTACTAAAGTTATATCGTCATGCTGCGGGATGCTTTGCGAAAACTGAGAAACCTCGCTAATAACTTTATTGGATATTTCATCCACATGTTTATCGCAGTTTGCCAGGAGTATTTTTTCAAATTCAATGCTGCCGAAGTCATCAAGGTTTTTATTTTTAGCCTCGGTGATGCCGTCAGTATAGAGGACGATGAGGTCGTTGTCTCTGAGATCGAATTTAACTTCTTCAAGGGTTTCGGAAAAATGATCTGTAAAGCTGAGGCCGAGCCCCAGGCCTGAAGGGCGGATATTGTTGACGACATTATCGCGGACAAGAATCACGGGGCAATGGCCAGCGCGGGCCAGAGTAAGAGTTTCATTTTCTTTGTCGATAACACCGTAAGCGGCACTTATGAAATTTTTTCTATCAAGAGTGCGTTCTAGAATTTCGTTTGCCTTGATCAGAATTTCCTTAGGGGAATTGATGGTTTTGGCAAGGGATTCGAATATTCCTTTAATCTCTGCCATTATGAAAGCGGCGGAAATGCCTTTGCCTGAAACATCGGCAATAATAAAAGCGAACTTGTTTTTGGATAATTCGAAGAAATCGTAATAGTCGCCCCCTACTTCAAAAGCGGGAATGAATAAAGATGAGATGCTAAGGTTTTCAACGTCAGGATTTTTGCTGGGTAATATTTTCCTTTGAATTTCGCGGGCCACATCCAATTCCTTTTCGAGACGTTCCTTTTCAATTGATTCCTCGAGGAGGCGGGAATTTTCAATTGCGATTGAGGCATAATCGGAAAAAGTATCAACGGCATTTTTATCTTCATCGTCAAAGATAAGATCATTTTTCTTTGCGGCTACCAGAAATCCTTTAACCTCATTGTGAGTTTTTATAGGAGCTACAGCCAGGCTATAAAATTTTTCCGCAAGCCGGCTTTTGTCTTCAAATTTGTCCAGATTAAGGAGAAGTGTTTTAGCATCGGTACTCTTATCAGCTTTAGAAAGGATATAAACGGAAATGAGTTTGGCATCAACAAATCCGATGGACTTAACAGCCAGGGTTTGAGGTTCATTATTATTTAACCAGATTATCCAGGATGCCTGTGAATTGCAGACTTTTACGGCAATGTCGGTAACTGTTTCGGTGAGGTCTTTGAAGTCCATTACGCCGGTGATCAGTTTACTGAAATACTGGAGCGAGGAAATTTCCTGAGTTTTCCTATCGTAAACTTCGGCAGTGGGCAGGTGAAACAGGGTTGTGAAAAAGAGAATGCTGAAATAGATGATGCCGTAAATCATCATGAGGGTCATGAACTGGTTAAGAGACGACGAAAATTTTGGAAGCATCTGACCATAGAGGTTAGAGTCAGAGCCATGCGCAATGTTAACAGTAAACAAAACGGTTATTACAACTGATAAAATTAGTAAAGTAATCTTTTCTTTTTTCAGGAGGAAGGCAATCCAGGAGATCTTAATTGAATTAATTACTATGAGCAGTATAGATATAATTATAAATGTGGTTTTAATAAAATTAAAATCAGGGTACTTGTTTAATACAGAAGAAAACGAAGCAAGTACGAAGAAGATGATCATTGTGTTAAAATAGGTTGAGACATTTCTTTTCTGTTTAAGGAAGAAGAGTTCTTTAAAGGTGAAGAAGATATAGGAAACGGAACTGATGAAAACAAATCCATAGAGGTAAGAGATTATGCTGATAAGTAGATCTGCTTTGATGAGCCGCTGCTGGACATTGCCGAAAATCCATCCCAGAATTGAATCGGAAAAAGTCATGAGGATAAAGAGCAGCGCGTTAAGAATTCCGATATTCATTATGAGGGAAAGCGGATTTACTTTTTTTGCCCTGATATAATCAGACATGAAAAGGATAAAAGAAGCAGAAGTGAGGATAACGATAATTTCATTAACCACGCGGAAAAAAGTTGTATCATTTGAGCCGAAAATTATTCTGAAAAAGAAAAGGATTACAGCAAAACCTATGAAGGATTTGAATTTAATATCCTTAGTTCTATCGGAAGAGTTAAAAATCATCAGCTTTTACCGTTAATTTTCCTATCCCTTAATGGGGATTGGACATAAATGTTTCTATTTAACAAAAAAAGACTACTTCTTCGGTTAATAAATTACAATATATATTTAATTATGTAAAGAAAACTGTTATAAACGGAAGAAATAGCGGATGGCTGTGATTAAGGGAGGATGGAGTAATGGAATGGAAAATAATTGAAAGTACAGTTTGTTGGATGGCTGTAAATGAATAAAGTTAGGAGAGTTTGGGTATAATGGCAGAGGATTGTCTCTTGGGCGGCATATTACCGAGGTATTACCGCCGTATTACTGACGGGTTCAATTGCTTTTAGCATCTATTGCTAATTATTAAATATTTATAGGTGAGTTTGAGCGAATTAGTACACATATCATACATGTACACGGAAAAAAAAGTAGCCCTCTATATATTAATACCATAAGAACTCTTTTTTTGCCGTTATTACTGCTTACAGCCAAAGAACAAATACCCCTCTACATATTAATAAATCGGGAGCACGTTTTTTGCCATGTATGTTGAAAAATTAATATTGGGATAGGACGTTTTGCCGTCGTTAAACTTTAATTCCATTATTGATTCTCCATTGACGGGCCAGAGACTTAAATTTATCATCTGCGTGCTCAAAGAACATTTTATAAGAGAGGCAAAAGTGATTAGAGCCATTGTCTGAAGGGTCTCGCTGCCGGTCTTTAGTGCAGCCTCCATAGCATTTTGAAAGCCATTTACAGGACCAGCACTCTTTAGGCATGCTTGCTTTCAGTCTTCCAAAGTCAAGCTGTTTTTTAGAATTGAGCATATCATTTAGGCCGTTGTCCATGATATTTCCCAATTTCCAATCATTCTCCACGAAAAAATCGCAAGAGTAAACGTTTCCGTTATGTTCAACGACAAGGTACAAGCCGCATTCTTTTCCGAGAGTGCAATCAGGCGGAGTTAGATTGATATATTTATGAAAAAGAGAATCAAAATATCGGACAGAAGTGGCAGCTACTCCATTTTTGATATCTGAATGCCACAGATCGAAAACAGATATTAGAAACTCTCCATATTTTTTAGCGGAAACAGAATAGGGCGCGGCTTGAGCTGGATTGGAGGGATCGTTTTCAACGCAAGGGATAAACTGCATGAAATTGAGTCCCAACTCTTTATGAAATTTATATATCTCTTCGGGGAAATTTGCTGAATAATCATTGACTACTGTTAATGCATTTGTTTCAACTCCCTGGCTTAACAACATTTTCGCAACAGCATGAACCTCTTTCCAAGAACCCTTCTGACCTTTTGTAAGTCTATAATGGTTATGAATATGTTCAGGACCGTCAAGCGAGAGGCCAACGAGGAAATTATATTCTAAAAGGAATTTTGCCCACTCTTTGTTTAGAAGGATTCCATTAGTCTGGAGTCCATTGCTTACAGTTTTGTTGATGCAGTATTTTAATTGCAGGTCAACAACTTTTTTGAAAAAAGGAAGTCCAGCCAAAGTAGGTTCACCGCCCTGCCAAGCAAAGGAGAGATGGGGACCTCCCTGAGTCATTGCCTGTTTAATTAATTCCTCAAGTATTTTTTCAGACATCCGGTGAGTAGATGATTCGGGGAACTCCTTTTCTTTTTCCAGATAAAAGCAATAGGAGCAATCGAGATTGCAATCAGGCCCTGCTGGTTTTACCAGCAGGGAAGTAATTTTGGACCTTGACATAGGACTAAAGAAAACCGGTTATTTATAGTGTTGTTTTGAGAAATAGTCCATCAGGTATGCCTTCATTTCCTTCTGAACATTTTTATACTCAGGATCATCGATACGGCTGACAGTTTCGAGGGGATCTTTTTCATAATCATATAATTCAGTTCCAACTATTTTTGAAGTGCTGTAAATATGATTAGCTTTATAGTCGGCCAGCCATTCAGTATATCTGTAACGTTTAGTGCGGACAGAATATCCCTCAATCTGTTTTTTATTTTCTTTCCTGTTATACTGACTAACCGAATAATCTTTAACAGTAGACTGAGAATTTTTCATTAAAGGCACCAGACTAACTCCGTCGAGATTTTTTGGAATGCCAATACCTGCAAGGTCGCAGAGAGTTGGGAACACATCGACAAATTCTGTCTGAGAATCAGATTTTGATGGTTTGATTCCGGGGGCAGAAATAATAAGCGGAGCGTGGGTAGCTTGTTCAAAATCAGTATGCTTGCACCACAGGTCATGATCTCCCAGATGCCAGCCATGGTCGCCCCAGAGGATAATAATGGTATTATCGGCAAGACCAAGAGAATCAAGTTCGTCCAGTAATTGTCCAACAAGAGCATCTGAATATGACACGCAGGCATAGTAACCGTGAATCAGCTCTTTTTGTTTATCGATTGCCAGGCCGATATCTTTTGACTGATCCGTAAATGAACAGAGAGGAGGAATGTCAGTATAATTACGGAGTTCAGCAGAGCGGGTATAGGCAATATCCGGGCTGTTAAGAGCATGTTTTTGGAATTTAGCAAGCGGCATATCATCGCGTTTATATAAATCCCAATATTTTTTAGGAGCTACAAAAGGCAGATGAGGTTTATGAATTCCGACTGCGAGGAAAAAGGGTTTATCTTTACCTGAAAGATCCTTCATCATTTCCACAGCTTTTTTAACATCGGCTCCATCGATATAAGCATCATCAGGAACATCGGCACTTTCAATAGAAGGGCCGGCTTTCATTTTCGGAGCAGATTCTTCATCAACCTCTGTGTCTTTATTGTCAGCAGCAGTATTTTCTTTAGCTTTTGCTATAAGTTCTTTTGTTTCAGGCAGTTGATAAAACCCAGCAGCAGGGAGACCGTATCCGGAAGCATAATAGCTATCGTCTACTTTTTTAACAAATGGGATGCTCCAGGAAGGTCCATCGACATTTTTATCAACGCATGAAGGATGATAGATTTTTCCAACGCCAGTAGTTGTATATCCCTGACTGATAAAATATTGTGGAAGGGTAAGGATATCAGGATTCATGTCGCGCATTTTAGTTCTAAGATCCCAAATCTTGGTATAGTCTGGTCGTTTTCCGGTAAGCAAACTTGCGCGGGTAGGACCGCAGACAGCCTGCTGGCAATAGTTAGCGAGAAAAACAGTTCCTTTTTTTGCCAGACGGTCCATATTTGGAGATTTGACCAATGTATCCCCATAGCAGCCAAGGATAGGCTTCATATCGTCAATGGCAATAAAAAGAACGTTAGGAGACTTTTTCAAATTCTGTGCAAAATTATTTGATGCGGTAATAAAAAGCATCATCAAAAAGTACAGAATGAAATACGAATGTGACTTTTGAACAAAGCCCAGAGCCTGTTTAATCATAATAAATCCTCATTAAATTTAATCTTCCTGTGTCTTTTTATTTTATTTGTGTGGAGAAAATCCAATCACATTGGGTTACTTAGAGGGATTAGCCGAATAGACAAAATTCCCTTTGCAATTGTAAAATAGGCGACGGCTGAATAGGTATAATTCCGTCGTTTCATTTTCCTTAGAACAACTTATTGTTTGTTTAAAATATAATTAATTAAGTTGGAGATTATAATAATAAAATAAACACTCAGTGAGAAGTAAATTATGATTGTTAAGATAAATTAATGATTATTTTTTGAATCTCCTTGGCGAAAGAATTAGGCAGCAATTAAAACTCCAACCCTGCGGAAATGCTGCCATAGTCGACTCCTACAGTTAAATTAATTATAAACGGAGACAATAGTGAAAACCGGGCTTCTATTAAGGGGGTGATATAAAAAGTTATTTTGGAGAGGTCATATGAGTTAACAATATTATTTCCGGAACCCAGAGGAGTAGTATGATAGCCATTATTATAAGTTATTTTATCCATTTCATAATCATAAGTATAGGTGACTGAAGATTTTCTGAAATCAGCGCCTAAAGATATACCTCCTTCAAAGAACATATAATTTGAAATGATAAATACCGGAGTTAAAGATCTAAAATATATCCCCATATAGGAAGTTTTGCTAAGATTAAAATTGTATAGTTTCAAATAATCCATTGAATAATTATCAGCATCAATAACATCAAAATTTTTATTAAAGATTTGATTGTTTTCTGTTTTTGGTCCAACTGATCCGTATCTGCCCATAAAACCGAAATCGACATATGAAAACAGAGAAATTGTTTTTTTAAGAAATAATTTATATCCTGCCTGAAAAGAGATTACTGATAGATTAATTTTTTCTCCATTATTAATTTGGGAGTCAAATCCGGGAACCGGAAAGCTGTATGAATAAGCATTATTAATACTATAACCCGAATAACCTACTATGGCTGAAAATTGTTTTACTCCATTAATTGAATTTTTGCGTTGATAATATTTATTTAAAATGGCAGGCATGTTATCGATGGAATTTTGGTTATTGCTTAGAGTAAGCCAATGATCAGCAAATACATCTAAATTAATCATTGATAATTCTTTGTCAGGATTATCAATATCAGACTCAATAGAGAAGAGATTATTGAGTGCCTCTTTTTCACAAGCATTTCGTCGAAGAGAATAATCAATTGCCTGGTCATATACCAAATCACTATTTCTGGAATAATATTTAACGACAATATAATTTATCTTATTAGAATCTACCTGGGGATTATTGTATTCGTAGAGATTAGACAATTCCGGATTCTGGCATCTTCCAGAAAGATATTCTATTATTTTACCGGAATATTCATTATGCAATCCTTCAGCTATTAACAGCTGCTTATCGAAAAATGCATTTCGAACCTTATAATTATCAGAGATCAATTTTGTCAGGTAATTATATCCATTCTTTTTTGCGTCGGAATTTTTATTCGAAATGACCTCATTGAAATAATTTATTCTCCAATATAATATTTCAGGATTCAGATTTCCATCCATCTTTAATATATCATTTACGGAAGCAGAAGAATAATATTTCAACAAATCCTTTGGCAAATCTTTACTGAAAAGTGAAACATAATTTTGTCCATTGGTTAATGCTACTAAAATAAGAACAATATATAAAGTAAGGAGTTTTCGCATTGGGGCACCACACCGTTTTGTTTGTAGAATATCAGTAAATAAAACCTGATTAAAAATATATTAAATCAATTCGATTTTCAAATATACAGCAACTTCCTAAACATATTATTTTGCTATTAAATAAAATAAGATGTATGTTTTAAATATGATCACTTTGTGATTTAATTATATGCCGGGATCATATATCGATGGAAACTTACTCTTGCATTAATATGTACAATTTAATAATTGCATTGTTCGTATTAATTAAGCTATACTTACCACTAAACTTAAATTCAGATTATACGTTTGTATTTTTTTGTTTTAGATATTCCCCTGAATTAAACTTTACCTACGCGACAAATAATTTTATTATTTATAAATCCGGGAGTACTTATGAAAAATTTATTACTAATAATATTCTATTTATCAATTATTCAAATGTTATCATTGGCCAATGGAGTTGCTGTTAAAAACGGCTCGACCGGAGAATACTTAAGTTTAGTGAGCAGTAAAATAGAAGTTGTTGTTGAGGGGCAAATATCAACAACAACAGTCACAAATCAGTTTAAGAATAACGGCGCTTCAACAACAATAAAATATGCATTCCCTCTTTCAGAGCAGGCCAGTGCAACGAGTCTAAGGTGGTGTGTTGATAACATTTGGTATTCTGCAATAATTTCAAATACACCCCAAGATACTTCCCTGCCCGGGGGCGGGGCTACTTTCCCTAACCTGAAAACCTATTTGGGAAATACGCCTTTGTATTTTGGAATTCCACAAACCATATCAACTGATTCAATTCTGACAGTGGAATTAATATATGTTGAACTGCTTCCTTATAAATATGGGAAAGTTACTTATTATTTCCCCAATTACTATCAACTCATACAAACTACCAGTATACCCAGTCAGGATTTTCAATTTCTATTGAATTCTCAGAGAACGATTGATAGTATAAAAGTTACCTGCGGTTATTCAACTGATCAATTGACAAACGACGGTAATAGTGCATTTGTAAAAATAGCCCAAGGTGAGCAGCCAGCAAGCAGTAATTATCAAGTAGATTATGTTCTAAATTCAAATCAATTAGGCTTATTTGGTTATAGTACTTATAATTCGCTTAGCATGATCCCTGATTCATTGCAAAGAGGATTTTTTACCTTTATCGCAGAACCCGATCCCTCAACTACAACAGGAACAATTCAAAAAGTATTTACATTAATAATAGACCGTTCAGGAAGTATGGCGGGTACAAAGATAAGTCAGGCAATAAATGCGGCTAAATTTATAGTACAGAATATTAATGAAGGCGACAAATTTAATGTAATTGATTTTGATGATGTGATAACATGTTTCCGACCAGGACAAGTTTCATACACCAATGCCTCGCGTGACTCAGCAATAGCGTATATTAATACCTTATATGCCCGGAATAGTACATCCATTTCCGGGGCGTTTGGAACTGCCGTTCCTCAATTTTCAACAACCAGCGACAGCACAGCTAATATTATTATATTTTTAACAGATGGGCAACCAACTGCCGGAATTACCGATACTGATCAATTAGTAAATTATATTTCAGCGTTGGTGAACGATAGCCATAAAACAATTTTTATTTATTGTTTCGGAATAGGAAGTGATGCAAATGCACAGTTATTGACATTAATTTCCTCAAAGAACAAGGGGTTTGCCCAGATGTTAGGCACAGATGAATTATACAGCAGCATTACAGATTTTTATATGAGCGTTCGTAATCCAGTGCTGCTTGATCCTTCATTAACATTTAATCCACAAATTGCCGAACAAGTATATCCGGATTCATTGCCGAATTTATACAAGGGAAGCCAAATGATTTTATCGGGAAGATATACCACTCCCGGACAGACGTTAGTAACATTAAGCGGCAAAGCATTTGCCCAACAAGTAAGTTATAATTATACATTATCACTTGCTGACAGCACGGTAACACAGAATCAATTTCTATTGAAATTATGGGCAAAAAGAAAAATTGAATCATTAACAATAAAATATTATAGTTTAGCGACCAGTTCCCAACAGGCTTTAGACATAAAAAATCAAATCACTTATTTAAGTCAAACATTTGGAGTACTTTCGTCCCTAACGAGCTTTTCTTCAGGGGTCGGAACAGGTGTAGAAGAGAGCGGGCGAAAATCAATTCTATTGCCTGGAGGAATGGCATTCAGGCTTGAAGGTAATTACCCAAATCCATTCAACCCTTCAACAATGATCAAGTTTTATATTGCAAAAACAATCGCACCATTTATTGAAATAAAGATCTATTCGATAACTGGCAAACTTATCAGAATTATGCCTTTAGTAATTCATGGAGAGGGTGAATACAGTATTTCCTGGGATGGGACTAATCAATTTGGAATAAATGCTCCCAGCGGAGTATATTTATATGTTGTTAGTTATGGTGATCAGGTCCAGGCGGGGAAAATGGTTTTGATGAAATAAATTATAATGTATATTTATTAATGCTTTATAATGATAGGCCTGAATATTTAATTTTCAGGCCTTTCCTATAAATAATTGTTCATATATTAATCAATATCCTTTTCTTTATCTTCTGGCAGGGAGCCATTTTCATCTTCGGAGTCAAAGTAAATTTCAGCATCTTTGGCATTATTAATTGCTTTTTCTGAGAATGTAAATTCAGGATTAAGTATTTTCAGTTTTTCAAGATCACTGTAGAGAATTGAAAAGTTCTCCTGGTGCCTGCATAAGCAGGAGTCAATATATGCAGGATCTATTTTAAAAATATCCTGAACAGATTGACCTTCATACTTGCCGAAGTCTAATTCGTCAAAAAGAAAATAAAGTTTTGTAGGGGCCATAGTCTTAAATCTCTATAGGTTTTTTTGGAGTAGATGGAGTTTTATTGTTCTTTTGTAATTCTTTTTGAAGATCCATCATCTGTTTCTGGAATTTTTTCATTTCAACCTGGAACTCCTTCATAGTCATTGAATCAGGGAGCATTGATTTGATACTTTCAACAAGTGAATCAACATTTACCTGACCGTTAGGGCCGGGAGTATAAAACTGATTCTTAAATTTTTTAGAATGTGTAAGTACAGAATCAAGATCAACTTTTATTTTCATTTCCTTACTTGCATGTCCGGGAACGTTTATTTTATAGCTGAAATTAACCTGGTTATTTATATCGGGTACTTCCGGAATATTTGGAATATTTATAGTTACATTTTTCAGAACATCTGTTGCCCTTTCAACCTGTATCATAATGCTGTCAAAGTCGGGTGTCGGGAAATCAGGGACCATATTAGGCATATTAACCCTGCAGGTATTTTTATCAATCTGAACGGTATAGTTTCCGGGTGATGCGGGTGTACGTGGAACTTTGTTAACATTACGGCCCACCAGATTCAGATTTATTGATAATTTTTCCCAATCCTGCTTAGCTGATTTCATCTGCTCTTTCATTTTTACAAAGTCTTCTTTGAACTGTTTTTTATCAACAGCATAAGGTTCAGAGAAGATAGTGTCCGGGGTAAAGAAGATATAGTTTTTGTCTTTGGTTTTCTTTATCTCATTTATAGCATTAACAAATGATTTGTTATTATAGAATTTTGCCTGAACGGGACATATCTTAGAAAATTCTTTACTATTAGCATTCTGGGCGAAAGCGATAATATCTGCAAGAATGGCTTTTTTATAATTCCATATATTAGGATTTATTGCTAAAGTATTTTTGTCATTAACAAGTACCTGCGACTGGAGATCCTCTGCATAAGTCTGAAGCATTGAATCAACTTTAACACGCTGATGGGGATTCAGATCAAGAGCAACAATAAATTTCTCGAGGTTGTTCTGGTTACCTGCAACGTTTCCAGTTTTAATTTCGAAATATCCTTTCCCGAGGGTATCATATCCAAGCTGAAGGAACTGGCTATTATTTTTATCCAAAGGAAGACGGCTGTCAAATGCAAAATTGAAAATATCTTCATTGGACAGGTTAGCTGCATAAAGCAGGGGTTTAAGATTCTGTTTATAGAAACCAGCCAAGTTGGTTTTCTGCTGTTCAACCAGCCGGTCAATAATCTGGGGATTGAATTTCAGAAATATCATTAGCAGGACAGACAGTACGGCAAAGCCAAAGAAGGGGGATAATTTATTAAACCTATGGTATGAAGATTTCTGACCTTCAATTGAAGCAAACAATCTAGTTTCAAAATAGGGGGACTCAGGTAATCTCGTTACCGAAGCGGAAGTCAGCTGCTTTAATTTCTTCAATTCAATGAGTTTATTCTGAAGATCTTGTGAAAGAGCAATTTCCTCTTCAAATTTATCCTTTTCACCCGCGGACAATTCACCGTCTAAATAGGCGGAGAGCTTTTCATATTTAATATTTTTTTCCATTATGACATCAACTCCGATTCGAAGGGCTTGAGCAGGTTCCTCAAACCTTCCCTTGCTCTGAATATCCTGGATTTAACAGTTCCTATTTCACAATTAACTGCTTCTGCGATTTCCTGATAGCTTAATCCTTCAATATCTTTCAGAAGCAGGGGGACTCTCAATTTTTCAGGAAGCTGAGAAATTGCTTTCTGGACAATTTCGGAAACATCTTTATTTTCAGCGGATGGAGTATAAGACGGGTGCTCCCCATCATTAGATATAGGGATAAAAATACTTCTAATTTTCACTCTTCTGAGGTGATCTTTGCATTTATTTACAGTAATTCTGTAAATCCATGTAGAGAACTGCGATTCAAACCGGAAGCTTTTCAGATTCTTATAAACCGTAATAAGAACATCCTGAGCTATATCGTCCACTGAATCATTGGTACCCAGCATAAGATAAATAATGTTCCTAATCTTATCTTTATGCCTCTTAACGAGGGTTTTGAAGGTTGATTCGTCGCCTTCGATAAACTTCTGAATCAGTGAAAAATCATCATCTAGCTGTAAAATCTGCGGATACTGCACTTCTTTTTTACTTTTTCTTTTGTTGAATTTCATAATTTTAGACGATTCTTTGGTTGCGAAGTTCCGTAATTAAATTTAACAAATTTATAAATAAGATAACATCACAGAATATAATGCAAAATTAAATTTTCTTGCTTAAATTTAAGTAACTGATTAAATTAACCTGAACATTTTAGGAGTTATTAATGAAAATAAAATACACCGAAAGATACGAAGCCGTTGTCATAGAACTAAAGGGAAATGTGATGGGCGGTGACGACACCAAGGAATTCAACGAACTTCTGCATAAGCTCATTGATGAAGGGAAGAAACATGTAGTGGTTGACCTGGCTGATGTTAAATTTATGAATAGCTCCGGAATAGGCATGCTTATCAGCGGTCTGACTACAATGAAGAAAGCTGAAGGCTCAATGAAATTATCCGGCGCTACGGATAAAATTGAAAGCTTACTAGTAATTACAAAACTAATCACAATATTTGAAACATTTGATAATATTGATAAAGCAATTGGAAGTTTTTCGAAATAAGGCAGTTTAGTAATATAAATGAAGTTTGAAGACTCCGGCTAATACCGGAGTTTTTTATTTACGGTAAAATGTAAAGGTTAATATGAGCGTTACAATCCTGGTCGGAAGTCAATGGGGTGATGAGGGCAAGGGGAAAATTGTAGATATCCTAAGTGAAAAATTTGATATAGTTACAAGATATCAGGGAGGGGCGAATGCAGGGCACACAGTTGAGATAGGCGACAAAAAATATGTTTTACATTTAATTCCATCAGGTATACTGAGGGAAAACTGTATTTGTGTAATAGGTAACGGAGTAGTAATTGACCCTACTGCCCTGCTTGAGGAAATAGATCTTCTTGAAAAGTTTGGAATTAATTGTAACGGTAGATTATTTATAAGCCACAATGCTCATCTGATAATGCCCTATCATAAACTACTTGATTCAATAAATGAAAAAGGCGGCAGTAAAATAGGGACGACCGGAAAAGGAATAGGCCCTTGCTATATTGATAAATATGCCAGGAAAGGGATCCGCATAGTTGACCTTCTGAACAATAAAGTGCTTGAAGAAAAAATAAGAGCCAACTTAATTGAAAAGAATAATCTTCTGAGTAAAATTTACGGTCATGACGGACTTGATGTAGAAGATATTGTAAAAACATATATTGAGTTTGACAAGAGGATAGATAAATATATAAAAGATGTGCCTTATTATCTGAACTCGGCAATTGCAGAAGGAAAATCAATTCTTCTTGAAGGCGCTCAAGGTGCGCTTCTGGATGTGGATCACGGGACTTACCCTTACGTTACTTCTTCCAGTCCGACCTCAGGAGGCGCATGTACGGGGACAGGAATACCGCCAAACAAGATTACTGAAATTGTGGGAATAGTGAAAGCATACACAACCCGAGTGGGCATGGGCCCCTTCCCTACTGAACTTACAGATATTAACGGGAACAAACTCCAGAATATAGGAGCCGAATTTGGCGCAACCACAGGGCGCCCAAGAAGATGCGGATGGTATGATGCACCTCTGGTAAATTATTCCTCAATTATTAACGGACTTGATTATGTGGCTATAACAAAACTGGATGTGTTAAGTCATTTTGAAGAAATAAAAGTATGTGTTAATTACGAACTTGAAGGAAAGACACTAAAATCATTCCCTACAGATGTTGAACGGCTATCTATCGTAAAACCGGTCTATAAAACTCTTGCCGGGTGGAATACTGATATATCTTATTGTTCTTCTTATGATGAACTTCCGAAGAAGACAAAAGAATATCTTGATTTCATTTCGGAGGCATCGGGAATAAAAATTAAAATTATATCAGTCGGACCAAAAAGAGAGCAAACTTTTAGCAAAGAGTAGTATTTTTCTCTTTTAACATTATATAATAAAATCTACTTTAGTATATCATAAATATTTTGGAATTCCTGTATGAAGATGTCAGGTGGACCTGCCTCTGTAAATATTAAATTTACACTTTTTATTATTGCTGCACTGATTGCAGTGGCTACTTTGATTTATACACAGAATCTTGTAAGCAGACTTCAGGTAAAAGAAAGGCAGATGGTTGAACTTTATGCAAGAGGGATAGAATATATTGCAAATAAATCAGCTCCGGATATTGATATCACTTTCCTTTTTGATAACATAATTAAACCAATGGACTTCCCATTAATACTTACTGATTCCCACAATACAGTAAATCTGGACAGCAAAACAGATATACGTAATATTGACCTTGATTCTACTATTTCAAAAGAGAAAATGCTGAAACTGTTAACCCGCAGAATAAAAGATATGGATGCTATTAATGCACCAATAAATATTACCTACGAAGACACAATTATACTTCAGCGAATACATTACGGGGACAGCGATCTTATCAACAGACTTAAGTTTTATCCTTATCTACAAATTATTTTTGCTGCGTTATTTATTCTAACCGGATATATAGGATTCAGCAATATTAAAAAGAATGAGCAAAGCAATATCTGGGTAGGGATGGCGAAAGAGACGGCACATCAATTCGGCACTCCAATCTCAAGTCTCATGGGGTGGGTTGAAATGCTTAAGATGAATTATACTAACTCAGACAAGGTAAGCGATATAACTGATGAAATTGAGAACGATGTTGAAAAGCTGAATAAAATTACATACAGATTTTCAAAAATAGGATCAATACCTGAACTTAAACCTCACTCAGTTTATGAGGAGATTAAGATTGTAACTGAATATTATCAGAGAAGACTTCCTCAGACCGGAAAGAGCATTGAATTAACTGTAGGCGGGGATAAAAATGTGTGTGCTGAATTAAACCCAACCCTTTTTGAATGGGTAATTGAAAATCTTATTAAAAATGCGCTTGATGCGATTGATAATAAAAAGGGGAAGATAGAAATAAAAGTAAAGGACTTAGCAAGCAAGGTTGAGATTGATGTTACAGATAACGGCAAAGGCATTGAAATTAAAAGAAGAAAAGACGTTTTCAGACCCGGATATAGTACTAAAAAAAGAGGATGGGGTCTGGGTCTAAGTTTATCTAAAAGAATTATAGAAGGATACCATAAAGGAAAGATCTTTGTGAAGAACTCCGCACCCGGTGAAGGAGCAACATTTAAAATTATTCTGAAGAAAATCAGCTCATAGAGAGCATTTTTTCAATTGGCAATAGTGCTCTTTCAATAAGATCATCACTCAATTTTATTTCAGGAGTTCTATTCTTCATACATAGGTATAATTTCTCGAGAGTATTAAGTCTCATAAACGGACATTCATTGCAATTACAATTTTTTTCAGGGGGAGCTGCAATAAATATTTTTTCGGGCACCATTTTTTTCATCTGATGAAGAATTCCCGGTTCAGTAACCACAATATAACTGAAGCCGCTATCCTCCTGAACAAATTGCAATAATTTGCTGGTAGAACCAATATAGTCTGCGTAATTAAGAAGATGGTCCTCACACTCAGGATGAGCAATAATTTTACTTTCCGGATACTGTATCTTCAGTTCAATAATTTTTCTTTCACTGAAAGTTTCATGTACTATACATGCCCCGTCCCAGAGCAGCATGTCACGTCCGGTTTTTTTAATAAGGTATTTACCGAGATTCCTGTCGGGTGAAAATAAAATAGGCTGATCTTTAGGTATCTGGTTAATTATTTTTTCTGCATTGCTTGAGGTGCAGATTATGTCGCTAAGCGCTTTTACTTCGGCTGTACAATTTATATATGTAATGGCAAGATGGTCCGGATGTTTTTCTCTGAAAGCCTTAAATAATGGTGCGGGGCAAGAATCTGCAAGGGAACAGCCGGCTTCAAGATCAGGAAGCAGCACAGTCTTCCCTGGATTTAATATTTTTGCTGTCTCAGCCATAAAGTGCACACCAGCAAAAACAATTATATCTGCATTTGTAGATTTAGCTTTCCGGGAGAGTTCAAGACTGTCTCCCACAAAATCTGCCAGATCCTGAATTTCGGATTCCTGGTAATAGTGGGCTAATATAATAGTATTCGATTTTTTCTTTAATTTGATGATCTCTGATTCAAAATCAACCTGCATTTCAACATCGCGGCCTAACATAATTTGTCCTTCGTAAATACGATCTAAATTTAATATTATTTTTTAATATTAGCATTACTATCTTCATGCCACCAACAGGAATCAAGTAATTTGGTTTAAATAATGTATTAAAGTGATTCATTTTTGGAATTTATCCCGGAATGATACATCGGTATCTTTTTAATTCATTCGAAAATGACCATAGATACATTGGCACATAACTTGAATAAATTAATTTAGAAAATAGAAAATAGTTTTAACCCAAACTCCTTCACAGGAGAAAATTCACACTTCTTAATAGACTGCCGGCCCTCTCACCGGCAGCTCTTCTTTTAAACAGATTAAACTTTTCACACACAGAATGTGTCAATATTCCGAATCAAAATTTTGATGAAACTGATTAAGTATATTTAATTCTGGTTAAAAATCGAACTGCCAGATTTTATTCGGGCAAATCTGGCAGTTCGTCCGATTTAAGTCAAAGTACTCATCATTTCTAATCTAATTATCAATTTTTAGTTTACATTATTTACGTTTAATTTTCCGCCTGAAGAATTTTAGAATAAACAATAAAAATTGACCGAATGAACATTTTTCAGGGCATACTTCTCTTTTTTGCGGCAGCTATTGCTGGCGGTATTAATTCAATAGCCGGCGGAGGAAGTTTTATAGCTTTTCCTGCACTTATTTTTACCGGTGTGCCGCCGATTAATTCAAATGCAATGTGTTCTGTGGCATTATTCCCCGGCTCACTTGCAAGCATTGGAGGCTACAAGCTTGAGCTCATAGAAGAGAGAAAAATACTTCCATTGATGATAATAACCAGTTTTATAGGAGGTATTGCAGGTTCTGTGATAATGTTAAGAACCCCGCCGAATACTTTTATGACCCTTGTTCCCTGGCTTCTGCTTCTGGCAAATTTACTTTTCATATTTGGGGGTAAAATTACCTCAGCATTTAGGAACAGGAAAAATGCAAAAGAAATAAGCAGATTTAAGACGATTATGGGAACAATTCTACTTCAATTATTCATAGCTTTATATGGCGGATTTTTTGGCGCGGGAATGGGAATTATGATGCTTGCAGCACTTGCATTGATGGGAATGGACAATATTCACAAGATGAACGCTTTTAAGGTTGTGCTTGGAAGCTGCATAAATGGAATAGCCGCATTGATTTTTATCTCTGCAGGGGTAATATTGTGGATTCAGACTTCAGTAATGATCACAGGTGCAATTTTAGGCGGATTCGGCGGGGCATATTATGCAAGACGATATGATCCCGCAAAAGTGAAAAAAATAGTTATAATTATAGGCACTTCTATGACGATTTATTTCTTCCTTAAAGTTTATTTCTTAAAATAATTGGTTTAAGTCTTCAAAATAGCCAAAATAAGCAGAAAACGAGCTTATTAAGTCAATAATTTTTAGATTAGTATTTCCGGCCGGGAAATAATAAATTTGTGAAGACAATCTACTGCGATTTATGAAACTCCTTGACTTATTCAAAATATATAAGAAAAAAATAATCTTTATTTTTTCACTCACAATAGTGGAAAATGTTGCATGGATAATAGAGCCATGGATTTTCGGTACTCTGATAGATGAGTTTATTTTAAAAGCGAACGGTTCGGTATTTCAGCTTCCGCCAATCAAATTTTTACCTCTGTTTTTATGGATCCTACTTTATGCTGTCAATTCAGGGACAGGTACAATTAGGAGAATGTACGAGCCTAAAATATTTCAGAATATTTTTGCGGATATAGTAACCAAAATCAGCAGGAGAGGAAGTAAGGATCATGAAAACACATCTATTATAGCAGGAAGAGCTCAACTTTCGCATGAGTATATAAATTTTCTTCAGTATAGAATTCCAGAACTTATGGAGCAGTCAATTGCTATTGTAGGAGCTATTTTTGCTCTAACAATATTTGACTGGCGTATTTCTGCTGCCTGTATGCTTGTTATTGTACCACTTGGAATTATAGGCCAATTTTATAACAAGAGGGTACTTTTTCTTCAAAAGGATCTACATGACCAATATGAAAACATAGTTGATACCTTTGTAACTAAAAAACCGGAGAACATCAGAGATATCTACAAGTCAATGGCGAAAGTCCAGACTAAAATTGGTAAATACAACGGTTTCAATTTCGGTTTCATGAGATTAACATTACTGATAGTTTTCCTGGTTGTTCTTTACATTTCAATTGATCTTGACAATTTTACAACAGGGGACATTTATGCAATTGTTTCCTACTTATGGACTTTTATTTCTTCTTCAGAATACCTGCCCGAACTAATGGAAAGCAGGGCTTCGTTAAAGGATATTTCATCAAGGATAAAAATAGATGATGAAGTTGAACCCGCTGAAGTTGTGGTCTGATTAAATCTTATATTGTACCAATTCTAGACCGAACTGTTTACTTTTCTTATTTTGATAATTACCTCACTGCTTAAATCTTTCGAATTTTCAATTCTACTTGTGGTATAGAAATTGAACTTATTTGTTCAAAATTAAGCTGAAATAAAATGAACAAATTGCACGTAGATTTATTTAATAACCCAATTGAAGATTCTGAAATTATAAAGTACAGAATACTTGGCATTCTTAAGGAACTTGTAACGAATATTAGAAAAAACAAGCTTTATCCGACTTTAACAGACCTGGTTAGTTTAACGGTTAAACTTGACTCAATGAAAACCCAGACAGTTGGACCTAAAGAAGAAAATGATACCTTATTGGATGATAAGGAAGAGGATATTTCTATTTTTGGAAACCTTGATGAAGGCAGTGAATCTTTAGATGATTCGGCTGAATTAATAAACTGGACCAGGTCGCAGTTATATCCAATTCTGGACGAAGGTATTGCGGTATATGAGTTTGTTGAAGAAAATATGGATATACGGTTAATAAATGGCGCGTCATTTTACAAAGACAACGGTTATCTGATAATCCCCGAACATAAAACAAGTCAATTTAATATTTACAGCTACCATTGTATTCTATTTAATACAAATTCATCACCAATAAAATCTATTAAGACCCTTTTCTTACAGTCTGTACCTATGAACAGCAGCGAAAGTATTCCTGAACAATTTCGCTCTTTAGTTGACTATACCGGCGATAAGAGTCTGCCGATTTTTTACTGCGATACTGATCTTGATTTTCCTTATGAGGAAACTGTATTCCAGATTGCAAGAAAAAAACTATTGAAGGTTTTATCTCTTTAATAACATCTCCGGTTAAAATTTCTCCCCCTAAATCAAGCAGATAATTCTGTTCAGATTGAATAATTTTTCGTAAAACGGATAAACAGGTTGAATCATATCATAAATTTTAATAGCATTACTGTATAATTTTTAAGAGGATTTATGAAATTGAAATTCACAATAGCACTGATATCTGTCTTATCATGTTATTCAATATTGTTTGCACAGGGGAAAAAGGATATAAATATGCTGAAAGAAAAAATTAAACAGTTTGTACCTGTTGAATTAAAATATGACACTACACTTCTAAGTGCCAGAGAAAAAGTTGTTGTACAGAAACTTTATCTTGCTTCAAAAGTTATGGATGAGATATTCAGCCAGCAGGTATATTCGAAGAATGATGAAATAAAAAAGAAACTTGAATCATCAAAGAATGTGTATGACAAACTGGCTCTTCAATATTTCAATATAATGGCTGGACCCTTTGACAGATTGGATCATGATAAGCCTTTCTGGGGTAAAGAGAAAAAAGCTTTAGGCGCTAATTTTTATCCGGCAGATATTACAAAGGACGAATTCAGCAAATGGATTGAAACACATCCAAATGAAAAAACTGCATTCACATCAGAACTAACCATTATTAGAAGAGATAAAGATGGACTAAAGGCAATCCCCTACTCAGAATTTTATAAAAACAAGCTAACTAAAGCCTCTCAATTACTAAATGAAGCAGCCGATTATTGTGATAACCTCTCACTTAAAAAATATTTAGTACTACGTGCAAAAGCATTCCTTTCGAATGATTATTTTGAAAGCGATATGGCCTGGATGGATATTAAGGACTCAAAGATAGAAATTGTAATTGGTCCTTATGAAGTTTATGAAGATAACCTTTATAATTATAAAGCCTCATTTGAAAGCTTTTTAACAATTAAAGATCCTGCAGAAAGTGACAAACTTGCAAAATTCGGAACTTATCTCGCAGAAATTGAAGATCATTTGCCTATCGATAAACAATATAAAAATACCGGAAGAGGATCTGAATCCCCTATCGTTGTTGTAAATGAAATTTATTCAGGCGGAGATACTAAAGCCGGCGTCCAGACGCTTGCCTTTAATTTACCGAATGATGAAAGAGTAAGAGAGGCAAAAGGTTCTAAGAAAGAAATGATTAAAAATCTTCATGAGGCTAAGTTTGAAAAACTCCTTATGCCGATTGCCGAAATTGTACTCGATAAAGATCAGCTTCAGTATGTAACATTTAACGGATTCTTTAATCATACTCTTATGCACGAAATATCTCATGGCGTAGGACCCGGATTGGTAACAATTAACGGAGTAAAAACTGAGGTTAAAAAAGAACTAAAGGAAACCTACTCAAAACTTGAAGAATGTAAAGCCGACATACTTGGAATATATAATAATATTTTCCTTATTGATAAAGGTGTTTATCCAAAAGATTTTGATAAAGAAACCTATATAACCTTTCTTGCTGGCGTCTTCCGCACGGTACGCTTTGGAATCAACGAAGCACATGGCGGCGGAACAGCTATTATTTATAACTTCCTTCTTGAGAACGGCGGATATGAATATAACCCAAAGACTGAAAAAGTACGTGTAAACTTCGAAAAGATCTATCCTGCACTTAAAGACCTGGCCAATAAAATACTAATGATTCAGGCAAACGGCGATTATGAAGGTGCAAAGAAATTTATTGCAAAGTATGCGGTATTTTCCCCTTCGATGGATATACTCAGAAATAAACTTATTCATTTACCGGTAGATGTAAAACCGGTTTTCCAAATTGAAGAAAAAGAATAGAGTGATATTAAATGCGGTCAGGATTTTAATCCTGACCGTACAAATTATTTTGTTTCAATAAACAGGGATATATTCCATTTGTTCCAGCGGCATAACAGGTAAAGGAACACCGTTTAACTGAAGCCTGAATTTCAGGTTTTTTATAATCGGATCTTCCTCAACCTGTATAAACGGAATCTTCGGCAAGAATGATTCGAAATTAAATAAACCTGCCGGAGGATATTCCTTTACTTCAAAATCTTTCCCTTTAAGTCCTGCTTTATTAACTGCCAAATCAATTGCATCCGGCATTCCGCCTATAATATCAATCAGTCCTGTTTTAATTCCATCATAACCAGAATAAATCCTCCCCTGGCCTATAGAATCTATATATGAATCGGTTTTATTTCTCCCTGAAGCAACTTTACCGACAAAACTGTGATATGTATTTAATATTTCATTATCAACTTTCTTTTGTTCTATTGGAGTAAGGTCCCTGTCGGGAAGAGGCAAACCGATAAAAGGCATAACAATTCCGAATCCAAGATCTGCATGATCACCATGTTTTACATAATCAGTTGTAAGCCCGAGTTTTTCCTTGAAACCAGAATTATATACCCAGCCGCCTATAACACCTATTGAACCGGTGATTGTATTTGGAGCCGCAAGGATTGTATCGCCATACATTGAAAGCCAGTAACCACCCGATCCGGCAACATATCCCTGTGAAACAATAATAGGTTTTTTGCCTTTACCTTTTCTAAGTGCCTCGGCAATAATATCTGAGGCTAGTCCATCCCCGCCCGGCGAATCGACACGCAAAATAATTGCTTTTACATTTGAGTTTTCGACTGCACTGTTAACATAGTTTACAAGACTGCGTGCATTAATTCCTTCATCCATTGCACATACACCGACCGCATAAATAACAGCAACTTCAGGTTTTTCTCCCCAGTAATTATCCCTAGGAAGGTTATATTTTGCTAATGAGGCTGGAGCAACAAAACTTTCTTTTCCTTCAAGTTTCTTAATTAATTCAATTACAGTATCCCATCTCCCTAGGGTATCAACAAGATTCTGTTTTACTGCCTCTTCCGGAAGAAAACCGGTTTCACTATTGATAAGTTCATCAAATTTATCTCCTGTTATTTTCCTGCCTGAACAAATATCTGATTTTGCCAAAACATAATAATCATCAATTAATTTCTTCCATTGAATGCTGTCTCCTTCGCTCATGCTTTTGCGGGAGAACGATTCTTCTGCAGACTTATATTTAAAATATCTCCACTCATGGAAACCGATTCCGAGTTTCTCTAATAAGCCTGCATAGTATTGTCTGCCGAAAATATATCCCTGCAGTAAAATCATGCCCTGCGGGTCAAGAACAATTCTATCCGCGATTGAAGCAAAATGATATTCTTCCATTCCGGGGCGGTCAATATATATATATACTTTCTTACCTGTCTCTTTGAACTTTCTTAACTCTTCTCTTAACTCCCATAACATTTCCCTATTAATATGCATTCCTGAGGTATTTATTGCTACGCCCGCCACTGATTCATCTTTAGCTGCTGTCTTTATCTGATCAAGTATCTCATAAAGCGTTTTTGTATTATCAAAGAAGCGGAAGCGCGTGTAACTCATACCGCCAATAAGATTAAGATCAATAAAATCGGTTTTAGACTTCATTGATTCGAAAATATTCCTGTCGTATGACCCGCCCCGTATACCTATAGTATTGTACTGATATTTCCCATCCTTATCCAAATTAGCCATGGTTGAAATGCCTACTCTACCAAAACTTATTTCAAAACCCAAAGTAAATAGTTTTTGCTCGAAGTATCTTCCGGTAACTCTGAATCCCGGCAGTGGTTCAAATGCAGCTCCGGCGCTCCATCTATTATCAAAAGCTGTGATATTATTTTTGAATTCATAATCACCGAATACTGAAATTTTCTCATCTCCAAGAGGACGGATAGCAATATCAACGGCTCCTTCATTCTCTCCGGAAAAAAGGAAATTACCCATTAGCCCGGCTGATATAAAAGTGTAAGGCCTCACCAGAAAACCTAAAGTGAAAAGATTTGACCTGTCAAAATAGTTGATATCTCCTGATGACCATCCATATCCAACTCCCAGACTAAATGAGGGTGAACCCAAAGCTGCAGATATTTTGTAATCGGTTACACTTGTACCATTTAATTTCTCATTTACCAATCCTAGTCCGAAATTTGGAACGGCAGCAAACAAGCCCAGGTTAGTTATCTCATTATTTACAGCATTTTCATTTGAGCCTGTAATATAAAAATCAAGTTGATTCTGATATGTCAATAAAGCAGGATTATCATATCCGTATAATCCTGATTTATAGGCTCCCGGCGAGGCCATCCAGAATTTATTTTCACGGTAATAAGTCTGCTGGGCAAATACAGAAACAGAGAAAAGAATAAAAAGCAGAGATGTAGAAATTTTCATTGGATCTCCGGAATAGTTTTTAGTTAACTATCAAATTTACAAAAATCAGCCAATGCAAGGGTGATCTATTGGAAAAAATCCATATTTTTAAGTTATTAAAATAAAAGCAATATGATTGAAATAGTTGATCTTTACAAAAGCTTCGGAAATAAACAGGTATTGAGCGGTGTAAATCTTTCGATCCATAAGGGAGAAACTCTGGTTATTATCGGAAGAAGCGGTGAAGGGAAAAGCGTACTTATAAAACACATTGTTGGTCTGCTGCGTCCTGATAGTGGTCATGTAAGCGTTGAAGGAGAAATTATCAGCGAACTGGAAGAGAAACAACTTTATGAACTAAGGAAAAAATTCGGGTTCCTGTTCCAGGGATCAGCTTTATTTGATTCAATGACGGTTGAAGAAAATGTTGGCCTCCCGCTTGTTGAAAACCAAATAAAAATAAATAAAAATGATATCGACCTCATTGTAGCCGAAAAACTTGAACTAGTTGGGCTCCCGGGGGTTCAAAAACTAAAACCGTCTGAATTATCGGGCGGTATGAAAAAAAGAGTCGCTCTTGCCAGAGCCCTTGTAACAAACCCTGAATATATTCTTTATGATGAACCTACAACAGGCCTGGATCCTATAATGTCTGATGCAATCGACGGTCTTATTAAAGAACTCGGAGATAAGCTAAATGTTACTTCTGTAGTTGTGACACATGATATGTACAGCGTAAAGAATGTTGCCGATAAAGTGGCACTTTTAAATAACGGCAAAATTCACTTTTATGGGACCCCAACAGAACTCCTGAATTCAACTGACAAAGTAATTTCAGATTTCATAAAACGCACGGAGATTTAGGTCACACCTTCAGGTTAATTAACTATTTATTTTGCCTCAAATAAAATATTGAGGTCTGGCATGAAAAAGTTAATTGTAGTTTCTGATAAAACTGAATTTGGAATGTGGGCACGTATCGGCCGGAAAGTATTAAGATCAAGATATTATTCTATAGAAGATCCAAAAGTGTTTAATAGTTTTATCAGTGTTGAACAGCCTGAACTCATTTATTTTGACCTTAACCGAAAATATGAATCTGAAGATCTCAATGACCTTCTGTTAGGTATAAAATCATTTCCCTTAAATGCACTCATTCTTGAAGCTAGCCCCGTTAAAATTGACTTATATAGCTTGTTAGTCCCATCTAAATTATTTAAGAAGATATTCCATTCAAGAAGGTATTCAAACTCTTATCTTACATTTAGTGGACATTAAGTTTAAATACTGAATTTTATCTTTTTTATTCAACATAACAAAATAAATATTTCCCTAGTTTTGGGTGATGTTAGTTTTGGGTGATGTTAGTTTTGTTTGCATATATGCCCCCCTATCTTTATTTAATCTCATCTTAGCGTTCTATAATAATTGGAATTTATTTATTTTTACTGAGAGTAATTATGAATACATTTAATTAAAATAAAGAACACTATATATTATGAACAAACTTACCATAGTCGAAATAATCCAGCTTATGCTTGCTCCCGGTATTATGATTTCAGCATGCGGATTGCTTATCCTGGGAATAAATAATAAATATTCACTTGTTGTTAACCGAATCCGCCTCCTAAATGAAGAAAGAAGAAGAATATTAGCAAAACTAGGTGATAAATCAGTGAACCTCGAAGAAAATGTAAGGCTCGAAAGTATATCACAACAGATAACTGCTCTTAGGTTTAGAGTTAAACTTGTAAGAAATACTGTCCTCTGTTATACAATAGCTGTCGCACTATTTGTTATAACATCTTTATTAATTGGTTTTGAATATTATTCCGGTTCACAGGAATTGACCTTTGTTGTTACTTCAATATTCCTGCTTGGAATGGTTTCGGTTTTATTGGGTGTGACTTTCGGAGCTTATGAAACTATAAAAGGTTATCTGATTATCCAACTTGAAGTAAAAATTGATGAGTAAGTAGCCCAGCCCTTTAGGGCTGGGAACCATGGAATCTCTTACATTACTAGAGCCATTATGGCTTTCTGAACATGCAGGCGGTTTTCTGCTTCATCAAAGATTACTGAATTTGGAGAATCACATATCTCATCAGTAGCTTCGTCTCCACGGTGAGCAGGCAGGCAATGCATGAATATATAATCTTCCTTTGCATTTTTCACAAGTTCGCTGTTTACCTGATATTTGATGAACTTCTTCCTTCTGTCGGCTGCTTCCTTTTCCTGACCCATACTTGCCCATACATCTGTATAAATAATATCGGCATCTTTCACTGCAGCAACTGGATCTTCTGTAATTTCTATTTTACTTCCCATATAATTTGCATTAACCATCGATTCATCAACAATCGACTTGAGAGGCAAATAACCGCCCGGGGAGGCTATCGTTATATCCATTCCAACTTTAGAACAACCATGAAGAAGTGAGTGAGCCATATTGTTTCCGTCGCCTATGTAGGCAAGCTTCAAACCTTTTAATGTTCTTCTCTTTTCAAGTATTGTAAAAAGATCAGTTAGAACCTGGCAGGGATGGTGAAGATCGGTTAACCCGTTAATCACAGGAATCGATCCATACTTTGCAAGATCAATTACGTCCTGATGGTCAAAGGTTCTTATCATTATACCATTAAGATAACGTGAAAGAACTTTTGCTGTATCAGAAACACTCTCACTCTTTTTTAACTGTAAATCATTCTGATTAAAATACATTCCCATTCCGCCGAGATGATAAATACCGGCTTCAAATGAAATCCTTGTCCTTGTTGAAGGTTTCGAGAATATCATTCCAAGAGTTTTTCCTTCAAGCAATCTGTGAGGTTCGCCAGTATAAAGTTTCTCTTTCAGTGTTCTGCTCAAATCAAAAATCTGGTAGATTTCTTCTAGACTGAGATCATTAATTTCAATCAGGCTTTTGCCTTTCATATTAACAGCCATCGTTTTTCCGTTTAATTATTTGAAATAATTCTAGTTCCGCAACCTGGTTCAGAAAGTTGAGTTGCTTCGGTAATTATACTTTCTTTTCCGTTATCCTCTATAAACTGAATGGCGGCCATAACTTTGGGCCCCATACTTCCTGCCGTGAACTGACCTTCATCATAATATTTCTTAGCTTCGCAGAGTGTGATAACATCAAGAGGTTTTTGTTCTGGTGTATGAAAATTAATATAAGCTTTTGGAACATCTGTAAGAATAAACAGACAGTCCGCTCCGATCTCACGTGCCAACAGTGAAGATGCAAGATCTTTATCAATTACTGCTTCTGCAGGTTCAATTCTCCCTTTTTCCATATAAACAGGAATACCGCCGCCGCCCGCAGCAATTACAATTGTACCTTCTGACGCTAATCTTTTAATCAGGTCCTTACCTAACACGTCCATTGGTTTCGGTGATGCAACCAGTCTTCTCCATCCTCTTTTCTGTGGATCTTCCTTGAACACCCAATTATTTGCTTTAGCTAGCAGATCAGCTTCTTCTTTAATATAAAAAGCGCCGACAGGTTTGGTGGGATTTTGAAATGCAGTATCATTTTTATCCACAATAACCTGAGTTATTATTGATACCACGTTTCTCTCAATATTATGCTCTTTAAGTGCATTCCTTAATTCTTTTTCTATCATATAACCAATTCCCCCCTGTGAATCTGCTACACAGACATCAAGAGGCATTTTAGGAATTTTATATGTTGTGTATCCGGCCTCATTCCGTAAAAGAATATTTCCGACCTGTGGACCGTTTCCGTGGGTTATTACAATATTATACCCTTTTTTAATTAATCCAACAAGATGCACCATAGTATTTTCAGTGTTCTTTTCCTGTTGTTCAATGGTTCCGGCTTCATTGCCGCGTGAAAGGGCGTTGCCGCCTAAAGCGATTACTGCTAGTTTATTCATAAATTTTGATAATTAGTTATAAATCGGTTAAAAAATTGTTCCGTAAACTTAATATCTTAAACCATGAAAAACCAGTAAAATCGGCAGTATAAAAACATGTTCCCAACCCCCTAAAATTGAACTATAACGCGACAATTAATTTCTTTTTTGTCTATATTTATTGAAATAAAAAGATGAAAAGAAACAATTACGATAATAAGGAGCTGCTCCTTCCAGAAAACATGCTTCGAATGTATGCCTGTGGCGCATTCCCAATGGCACAAGATAAATACAGCGAAATTGACTGGTATCTTCCGGAAATCAGAACTATTATACCGTTACATAATTATAATATTCCCCGCTCTCTTAAAAAATTCATAAAAGAACACAGCTTTGAATTTCGAATTGATTTTGATTTCCTCTCTGTAGTTAAAGGATGCGCTGACAGAGATAAAACGTGGATAACTGATGAATTAATTGATGCTTACCTGCGGTTATATAACAGAAAACATATACATACAGTTGAAGTATGGCAGGACAGTAAATTGGTAGGAGGGCTTTACGGTATCACCTTCAAAGGAGCTTTTTTCGGCGAATCAATGTTTTCGCGTGTACCACAGGCATCTAAAGCTGCACTTGCCTTTCTGCTCGAACATCTTAAACTGAAGGGTTTTGCTTTACTTGATGTCCAATACATAACTCCTCACCTTAAAATGTTCGGCGCAATTGAAATTTCATTCCAGGAATATCAAGACTTGCTTGAGTCATCCTATTATTGTAATTGCGAATTCTAATTTGCTTTAATCAGGTATAACTCTTTCTGCGGTTTTGATAAGAATATGCATCCGTCCTCAGTAACAAATACCTCTTCTTCAATCGTTGCTACTCCAAAATCCTTAACAGGTAATCTTGGTTCAATTGTATAAACCTGTGACTCTTCCACTTTCATAAAAGGAATTGTTCCGTAACGTTCCCATCTTGGGAATAATCCGCATCCGCCGTCATGAGCAATTTTGCCTACCTGATGTCCAAGACCATGAGGATATTCAGGATATCCGTTTTCAACAATAAAATTCCTTGCTATATCATCCATCTCGCATCCCATCACGCCGGGTTTTAGTTTGTCGGCTACAAGTTGAATTGAATCCACTATTACATCAAACCCTCTTTGAACTTCCGCAGGTGCTTTGTCTTCACCGTCTCTCAAGAAGTACCATGTCCTCTGAAGATCTGAACAATATCCATTAATCTTAACGCCAAAATCAATATTAAGCACATGTCCCTTTTGAATAATCCTCTTTGTTGGTTCAGCATGTGCTCCAGCTGATTCAGGTCCTGTAAAAACTGCCGGGCATTGATCTTCTTCCCATGAGGTTTCCAATCCCTTTTCTTTAACGCGGCTTAATATAAAATCCGCAACCTGCTGCTCTGTCATTCCAGGTTTCATAAATTTTGTAACTTCATCATAAATTGAAAGAGTAACATTTACCGCTTCAGTTAAATTAGCAATCTCAGCTTTTGATTTTCTTCCTCTCAGAGCGGCTATAATATCTTCTGATGAAACAAGTTTACCTTCGTACCCTGTCCCTTTAAGATGATCCAGCAGCAGCAAATACATTCCATGCGAAAGACCGTCAGCCAGATTGGAATTTTTAGAATAATTGATTGCTATGCTTTTGGGATTTTTTTCTTTGAATAAGTTTAATAGAGGTTCGTTAATTGATTGAACATACCCGGTAATGTTTTCATAAATTCCCTGTGCCTTCATATTTGCCATATCCAGTGAACCGAGTATCGATGAATAAGAACCATCCTTGCAAATCGTAAATGCTGATTCCCATGTTACATTTGTTCCGACTATAATATCCATTACAGGGTCTTTTGAATATGCGCTTTCTCTTACAAACGTTAGCCACATATCGATATTTTTTTCTTTAAGTATGCTTACTGCCTGTTCAATTTTTTCTTTAATAATCGTATTCATTTGAACTCCTGTAATTAGTAATACTTAAAAATATAGATTCTTCCCCTTAACCTCAATCTAATTGTAATTCCAAACAACCTGCCCGCTCCCGGGCAATTCGGAATCTTGACCAAGTCCGGTGTCATTCTCTGCGCGAAGCGAAGAATCTCATCCCCCTTGACTTTAAATTTGAAATTTATTATCCTTTTAATTCTAATCTTAATTATTTAAATATCGTATGTATCTTATCAACGTAATATCCCCCCTCAGTTTTTCCTCCTCTTTTTATAGATTATCTTCCAAATAAAACGATTTCAAATCGATTTCATAACGATTTCATAACGATTTTGCATGGGTAAATGACTATGAGAAGGTATACACAAGGTAAATAGAACAACGGTCGAACGATATAATTTTCCTTTATCCTGTGAAAAATAACATTGGATTTAAATGCTTATATTGCTGAAAATATTCTAATAATTAACATTTGGCTAGATGATTTGTTGGCATCACCTCCTTTATCTTTTAAGCTTTATACCTCTAGAATTATTTTTTTTATTTCAATTCACCTTTAATAATCAATGTATTTCCTGTGTTATAATCAGTAGCTGTAAATAATACCATATAATCAAAGATTATTCCTTGTCCTAATCTTAAATTAGAACTGATTGGAAATAAATATCTAACATCTGTACCGTTATAATGAGCGATTCCATCTAATGTCCATAGAAATATATCTGACCTGCTCCTTCCAATAATCGAGTTATCATATCTTGGCTCTGTTATTATTACTAAATCATTAAAATTTATACCATCATAAACTGCGATTCTCCTTCCTATTAAAAAAAGCACTTCACTTCCTATCAGGGCAATATTTCCAGTTGTACTAATTCCTACTGGCCCCGTGTATAGTGTTTTTAATTTTGTCCCGTCGAATTGATAAATATAGCTTGAATCTCCTTTTGGGTTCCAATGAAACCCATTTAGATAATATTGGTTATCGGAGATTGATTTATAAATTTGTGTTGAGGTAGTATTCTTCCTAAAGCTATTAATAAATATCCATTTTATTCCATCATAATGAGCGATTACTCCTCCATTAAAATATCCTGTTTCGTCAGCATATGCGCCTACCGCATATACATTGTTACTTTCAACTCCCCAAATACCCTCCCAAACATTCTTTGTGTTAGGTAAATAATTTAATGTTGTAATCTGACTCCAAGATGTTCCATCAAAGTGCCATATATGACCATCACTATCTCCAATCCAAACATTATCCTTTGTAAATCCAAAAAGAGATGTCGGATTAAGTGCTCGATTTATACCGTCACACGACCATTTGACTCCGTCATAGTGAAAAATCGTGGAATCAAATTCTCCAGCTTCTGCAATTGCCCATATATCAATAGGACTAGTCCCCCACATTTTTACAATTGTAGAACGGGGAACATGAATCGTATCAACTGTCCAGACATAATCCCTCCTTCCTGGAGCTGAATTAGCTATAGAAGCAACTGGATTTTTGCATGAAATTATAACCGAAGCAAGAAAAATTAATATAATCACTAAAATTTGGTTTGACATTAGATACCTTTAATTTATCAAATATTAATTCAATTATTAATCAAACCGAACCAATTTGAATGAACTATTTAGAACGTAATAAATTGCTAAATAAAATGATATAGTAACGTTACTATTAATGATCGTAACGTTACTAAATAATGAAAACGTGAGAATATTGAATGTTAATGAAGTATTTACTATACAGTTTTTTTAATGAATGGTAATTTAATAAGTGGGAAAAATATTGATAAAAAAATTACATAAATATTAAATATTAATAGTAACGTTACTATTTTTTTTGTTTTCGGTATAACGCACTGCGAAGCTAATTAAGGCGGGTAATGATTTTAGATCAAATTTCTGCATAATTTCCGTTCGGATCTTATCTACGGTTCTTTTTCCCAGATTCATTTTATCTGCTATATCTTCACTCATTAAACCTTGACTAATGTATTTTAACACGTATTCTTCTCGAATTGAAAGTTTTGCACTAGCATTATCAAGCGATATATTTGTTGAACCATCATATTTGGCTGTTATTTCTTTGATCTTTTTATCGTCATATAATGGGCCAAAATATTTTTTCCCCAGACTAACTTCTCTTAATGCATAGAGTAATTCACCATTTGAAATGCTTTTGCTTACTAGTCCCAAAGCCCCTACTTTAATTGCGGAGTAAACATATTGATCATCAAATAGTATAGATAAAAATAATACCTTCACATCCGGATAATCTTTTTTAATCCTTTTGACAGCGTCAATGCCCGATAAAATTGGCATCGAAATATCAACCAGAATAACATCCGGTCTGCATATTTCAAACTTGCGGATCAAATCTTCACCGTTTTCGGCTTCTCCGACCAAATAAATCCAGCTCTCATTCTCTAATAATTTTACAATGCCGCTTCTTACTATTGCATGGTCATCGCAAACGAGTATACGGATGTTCTTTTTTGTATCTATCATAGTCAATTATAAGGGAATTTCAAATAATAACAAAGTTCCTTCTGAGGATGAATTTATCTTCATGCTGCCGTTAAGAGCTTTAATCCTTTCTTCTATATTCAATAGCCCATAATTTTTATCTTTGTTGATTTTATTTGGGTCAAAACCAACACCATTATCAGTTATGTATATTTTTACACTAGCTAGGGAGTATAAAAATTGAATATTAAATTCCGTTGCCATTGAATGACGAATAATATTGCTAAGACATTCCTGGATTATTCGGAATAAATATAGTTCGATATCGCAATTAAGTCTTTTGGATTCACCAATTATTTCAAAGGTCCCAATCTTTTTCGAACTGTTAGAAATATGTTCTGATAATTTTCTAACTGCATAATCAAGTCCAAAATCATCCAGATTTCTAGGTTTTAAATCAAACATAATATCTCTAAGTTCATTCATTGTGGAATCCAATGAATTTATAATATGAACATAATTATCCTTGTAATTCTCATAATTCTTAAAAGTTTCATCAAATTTTAATTTTAACAGAAATAGATTTTGTCCTATAACATCGTGCAATTCCAGGCCAATTCTTTGTCTTTCAGTCTCAAGATAATCCTGCAAATAAAAAGAAAGTGATCTAAACTTTTTTTCAGATTCCTGTGTCTGGATTTCCTTATTAGTCCTTTCGGTTAGATCAATAAAATATATTTGAGCCCTGTGGAGAGTCTTTATTCCATAAAAAATTACCGTATAATGCCGGTTTCTGAAAGTTGTATTAAAATGAGTATTTGAATTCTTTGAAATCTCATCTTTGATATTGATGTTTATTTCAGGGATAATATCTCTGATATTCTTGTGGCTCTCTATAAATGAATTGAATAATACTCTGGCTGCTTTGTTTAAGTTAACTACTGTCCCATTTTCATCAATGCGGATTATGGGGTTTGGGTCATATTCAGCAAAGATTTCCAGCATTTTCAAATTGTCATTTTCAAATTCCTTCTTTTCTAAGAGATGCCGCTTTTTCAAAGGTTGGATGATATACTTATTAACAACTACAAGTAATAAGTATATAAGAACTACAAAGACTATAGAATAATATACTGGATTGTCTAAATTGTGCAGCAGATTAAAGTAGTAATCAAGATCTCTTTTCATTCATTTAACTTATTTACTTTCTCTTTGGGTTTCGGTTATAGTAAATATTAAATCAAAAACAGTGCGGATTTAATAACTACCACCTGCTTAATTGTAATTTCAACAGCAAAAGAAGATATAAATAAAAATACTCATTGTAAATCGTAACGTTACTAAAAAAATTAGTAACGTTACTATTTCATGTTAATTGCTGCACTATTATGTTACTAACTATGAGCAAGACATTATTAGTAATTATTTGGATAGATTAAGAGTTGCTCGGGTTATTATCCATAACAAAAGAATTGGGAAATAAAATTGATAATTGGGTGGATGACTTCTTCCGGTAAAAGAAGCTTGGGAGCAGATATATAACTGGATTGATAATCCAGTTATAGCAATAGTTCTGACCACGGGTAATACCGTGGTCAGAACTGTGTCTGTTAATTCTTAATAATTAAAAGAAATTGAATTTCTAAAACCCATCTGGGACGTATTTGTTTATATGCGAAATCATTAAAATTATACTAATATTTTACCATGCCTTGTATGAAAGCTCGCCTTATGCATGGAAACCTATAAATGAGGACAAACAAATTTTTTGTCCTTACTCACCTGAAAAAATCAATAAAATATTCTATTTTTACACATTGATGATTTTATAAAAAAGGTTCTCACTATGCTTTACCTTGTATCCCTTTTTCTGCACGTAATCGGAGCTTTACTTTATTCAGCCTCCCTCGCTATTGAATGGCTGTCTTTTTCAAAACTCAAAAAAACAGAATCTGCTGACAGATTCAATGAATGGTTATCTACATATTCTTCTCTACATATGATATCAGGTATTGCATGGGTTTTAATTTTAATACCTGGTATCTATTTAATGGTATTTGTATGGAACAATATCGCCTGGGCTAATATTGCATTAGTTGGATTTATTCTATTAGCAATTGTCGGGAGTATGATTACAGGAATGAGAATGAAACCAATAACTACCGAAATAAAAAATTCCGGCTATTCTCATGATATCAGGAAAAAATTCAATGATCCGATGCTTAATTTTTCTCTAAAGGCAAGAACTACTTTAACTATTGGAATAGTCTTTTTAATGACTGTAAAACCTAATCTGTCTGACTCAATAGTTACTCTTTTAATTTCAATATTACTTGGATTTTTACCCTTAAAACAGTCAAAGAGTTAAATAAACTTATTGAAGGAACCCGGCTAACTTATCCCGTTCCATTTTAAATTGAACGAGTACTGCTGAAATCTCTTCTTCTCCTTCAAGGTTATTGTCTTGTACATATTTTTCAAGCTTCTCTAGTGATTTAACCATAGAATTTAATCCTTCTGCAAGATATTTCATTCCTGGTCTGACATTTAGAATAGTTGCTTTTCTTTCCTCAATATTCTGATCCCTCGCTTTTCCGTAATTAGCAGCAAAAAGAATATTCCCGTTTATTGAAGATGAAATCCCTTCACTAAATTGGTTTGCGATTTCTTCACTTACAGCATCAGGGGTTTTTATTCTTTTAATATGTTTCAAAGTAATAGAGTCAAGTTTCATTACCTCAAAAGATAGCATTTTAGCTGCCTCAGCATTATCTACATCCATGAATCCTGACTTTCGGTAAGCAATAATAGATTCAGCCCTTAACTTCATGACATCATTCCGGCTTTTCATTTCTTTAATGATGCCGAAATAATCATTAACAAAAGCCTGCCTGCCTGCTTTACTCCCGGAACATCCGGAATAAAGCAAAACCAGGAAAAGAAGAAATGATATTTTTATAATAGACTGTAATTTATTTTTCAATGAAATTCTTCCAAATAACTTATCTAAGATAATGATTTTAATGAAATATCAGCAACTATTAATATTCGCCGGGTACATCAAAAAATTAAACCTGCCCTACCCAGTTTTTATTATTAGCCATAAATAAATCCCTCAGACCATAATAATCATCATGTGAAAGAGGTCCTTTTTCTATCATCTTTATATTCTCTTCAAGATGAGTAATATTGCTGGTGCCCACTATTATTGAATCTACCCCCCATGTATATGCTGCAAATCTCAGGGCTTTTTCTTGCAGGTTTGCCTCATGTAGAATATTCATCTTCTTTAATCTTAACCAGTATTCCTCTGCATATTTTCCTTCAGGCTGCTGAGAGTATCTCCAGGGTGAATTTGCTGCGGGGCGCTTTGCTATTACTCCTAAACCTTTTTCTTTCGCCCTTGGAAGCTGGTGATTTAAGTTTCGTTGATCTGCAATATTTATGGATGTCTGTATACTTCCAAACGTGCCTGTTTCAATTGCATATGCAAGGTTCTCATTATCCCCTGAATATGCCGATACTTTTATTTTCCCGGATTCTCTTGTCTTTTCAAGAGCATCTATAACTCCCGGATCTTTCAGCACTGAAATGGGACAGGTATGCAGATGTACAATATCAATATAATCTGTGCGCAATAATTTTAATGCTTCATCAACTCCTGCTATTATGCATTCATAAGTCCAATCCTTAAAACCCGGAATGCTGTAACCTACTTTTGTAGATAAAACTATCTCACTTCTTCTTTTGGAAAGATATTTACCTATCCTTTCTTCTGAAGCTCCATAACCACGGGCAGTATCAAATAGTGTAACCCCAAGATCCACGGCAGTATTAAGCAGATTCTCTACCGATTTTTCATCTGATTCATTCCCGCCAATATGTCCTGCCCCAAATCCGATTACCGATACGCCTAGTCCCGTTAGTCCAAATTGTCTAATCTCCATATCAATTATCCTATAGCAATTTTTTTGATAGTTACTTTTTCTAAATACTTCTCATCCACTATTGCACCATGACCAGGTTCATCAGGAACTGTTAAGGTACCATCCGGATTTAATTGAAAAGGGTTCTTTACAATATCTCTCTTAAAATATCTGCTGTTAGCGCTTATATCTCCCGGCAATGTAAAATTCGGCAGACTGGCGAGAGAAGCATTTATTGCTCGTCCGATTCCTGTCTCAAGCATACCGCCGCACCACACGGGAATCTTGTTTTTCCTGCACTGATGATGAATAATAACCGCATTTAATAATCCGCCTACTCTTCCAGGCTTTATATTTATAACCCGGCATGCATCCATTATCATGGCCTCTGCAGCTTTATCAGGAGAGGTTATACTTTCATCAAGACACACTGGTGTTTTTATACTCTTTTGTAATACTGAATGATACAAAAGGTCATCATGCATAAATGGCTGCTCTATCATCAAGAGGTTTAAGTCATCAAGCCCTTCCAGCAGTTTTATCTGCTTCATTGAATAAGAACAGTTTGCATCAACCTGAAGCATTATATCCGGCCATCTTTTTCTTATTGCTGATATCGGATCCTTATCCCAGCCGGGCATTATTTTAATTTTTATTCTTTTATATCCCTGCTCAATGTAGCTCTCACAAATCCTCAAAAGCTCAGGAACACTTCCCGGAATTCCTATACTTACTCCTACTTGAACCTTATCCTTCTTTCCTCCGAAAAAATTCTTTAGGGATATGTTTTTACTCCTGCACCAAATATCCCATACCGCAAATTCTAGTCCAGCAATTGCAAACCTGTTCCCTCTTATGTTACTATAAATATCATGAAGTTCACCGGGTGCGGCAATTTCCTTGTTCATTATCATAGGCACAAGCAATTCATTCTGCATATTTATTACTGAAGAGGAGGTTTCTTCAGAATAATGCGGAAACCTGCTTACAGATGACTCTCCCCAACCGGTTAATCCTTCAGAATAAATTTTAACTATGATAGAATTATTGCACTCCTCTATTCCTCCCGCTGTTCTAAACGGAGAAATAAAAGGAAGATTTATTTGTCTTAATTCAATTCGATCTATTTTCATAATTTATAATTTAAGAAATTTCTGCTCAAATTACCCCTATATGTTATCTCAGTCTTTATAATAAAAAAGGGCTGCCCGTTAAACAGACAGCCCGATTTTTATAACCACTTATATATAATTTTATAGTACTACTGAAAGCCCAACTTTGAACTGATTAAATGTGAGAGGAGCCGCAGTTTCGAAAGGCCAGTTCATCTTATTCTGCCTTAGTTCATATATGCCGTAAGATAAAGCATTCTTCAATAGGAAATTAACAATAGGAGCAGCTTCCGGAGAAGATTCCAACACCTTGTCAATAAATATATTTAACAGTCCCTGTCCAGCTCCTTCTACAATCATCCCCATTCCCCATTTCCAAAATAGATGGCGAGGGTATAGAATTGATCTCTCGTAAGAAACATCAATTGCAGTTGAATATAAAAACTTAAACTGAACACCTCCCTGGAAACTGTTGCCGAACCGGATATCTTTGTTAAACAGATCTGTAGTACTCAAATTTGAAGCAGCAGCTGGCGTTGACAACATATCCACTTTCATCCAATCAACCGATCCTTCGTGATATGGAGTTATTGAAATTCCTTTCCCTAAATCATACCCGTATCCTGATGCCCAGCCAAATCCTGCTCTCCATGAATTTGTCAACAGATCATTGCTGTTTTTATTGCCTGCCAGATCAGGAGTAAAATTACTTATATGGAAATAATTGAATTTATATTTAAGAATGTCATCAGATCCTTCATATGATTTATCAGTTGTATAGCCAAGTTTTAATTCAAGCATTCCGGGTTGTGCAAAATTCTGATTGATGCTTTTCAGGTTCATTTTAGATACACCATAGGTAAGACTTATTGTAGGTGCTCCCTTTATTTTAAAATCAAACATATGGGAACCAATGTTGTCCCACTTATCAACTTTTTCTGCCCCATCCTGGTTATCCCAGCCTTCATCTGTACCAGTTTTGGTAGTGTCAGTATTTGTAGTGTTTTTTTCCTGAGAATAAACAGGTGCCAGAAGGAAAAGTGACAAAAGAAAAGCAAGTAATATATTTTTATTCATTTTATCCTCTGAAGTTTTCAGGTTATCTTTAACAATCTCTGTGCCGGACTGTTTTAATTAAGAATTTTCCGTTAATGTTTATTGATTGAACTAAATAATATACATATCGGAGTACAATTTAGTACACTTTTCAGAAATCATCCAGCCGGCTATTTATAAAACAAACCGTTAAACATAAAAGTTATATGGTTATCATACAATGATCCAGCTCTATTTCTGAGAACTCATATAAGACGTCCTGAGCTACAGTTTCCGAGCTACAACTACTGTAGTTTTTAATATTTCATCTGCGCCTGTATTGGCGTTAAGGGCTTCAAGAAAAATAATGTATATCCCTATGCGAAGCGGCAGCCGGTCGTCACCCAGCCCATCGAATATCACTGATCCGGTTGTTCCTGAAGCCATATTGTTTGACAGAACCCTAACAAGTCTTCCATGGCTATCGAATATTTTAATATTTACCTGTGAAAAGGGACTTCTTAATGAATAACTTATTATTGTGAAGTCATCAAATCCATCATTATCAGGAGAAAACGGATTTGGCTTAACTGAAATACCCGAACTTGTTATATTATTATTAGTATAAATACTGTTTTTTGCTCCCGGAGTCGCACCTTTCGAGTCAACACAAGTGTTCCAGTTATACCTGTCATTACTACCCAAATAAGGGTTTATTCTCTCCAGCGAACGGCCCTTTGTGTTTATAAAATTCTTATTATTCCAACTGTCCGAATAATAAACTGAATCAATAACATTTCCCCTGAAATCTTTTAATAAGATTAATTCTTCCGTTGTTAAACCTAAACTTGATGCATTTATCACTGATTTATTTTTGTAGTTGTAAAGATTATATCCTTTTAATACTGAAGAATCTGATGCCAGCACAAAATATGCCCCTTGACCAATGACAAAATTCGAATCTGATAAAACGTATTTGTTATCATGCTGGTCTGCTATGCTCCATCCTCCGATATTCAAAGAATCTTTTTTAAGATTATAAAATTCAATAAATTCATTATTACCCGCAGCAGGATCATACATTATCTCATTAATAATCATGTCATTTCGATAACCGCTGGGAATATTGACAACAGAATTCTCTTTCCCCGGTGTTGATTTTTCACTGCTTAAAGAGACCACCCAATTGGCACTGTCACATGAACTTTTATTATCTGATATCCTTTCGATTGAATAACCCTTTTTATGTCCCCATGATGATTTATATTTCATACTGTCAACTATACCATCCCTATAATCATATAGAATAACCCCATCCACGGTATTCCCTAAAATGCCGAAAGCAACTATTTTAGTCTTTGCGCTTAATTCAGGATGATTTAGACAAAATGATGTATCCCTGGCGGCAATTAAATATTCATTCGGTTGAAGTGAATAATCCTGATCTGTAATAACTGCCCTGGTAGGAGTTGTGAGTATGTCGCTTATTGACCAGTCCTTCAGATTTATTATAGCAGTTGAAATATTTTTGATCTCCACCCATTCAGTTTCTCCGGCCTCGGGGTCATACATTATTTCATTTATAATTACTGAACCTGTTGCTGCTCCAGGTTCAACACTTATTTCGGAATAGTTGTTTAGTGTATCCTGGTCTGAATCGAATAGTATTCTAACTGAAATGTAATAATTACTCTGGATATTGATAATTCTCTGCGCTGAGGTAACACTAATGGAATCACCTGAGTTAAGTGTCAGATTATTAGATGCAGATAACAATTTCCAATCTTCATTAGCTGTCCTAGTGTAAAATTCTACGGTAAAATTATTTGCATTTGCTTCGCCATTATTCTTAATCATAGCAGAGATTGTTACATTATTCCCGGCAACCGGAAACCTGGGATCTGTAAATATCCCTCCTATAGATAGATCATATTCTTTTATAGTAAGACTGTTTATTCTGCCGGGGGTACTGTGTTCTATATCTGTGCTTGATCCCCAGTTTTGTTTTAATAATGAACTGACATCGGAGGAAATCCTTTCAAGAGAATAACCACTATTCCCTCCCCATGACTGGTCATATTTCACCGAATCAATTACTACCTCATTAGCATCTTTAATAATTATACCGTCAGCATCATTGTTTAATGCCGGTATGCTCATCAGCAGTATAGATCCTGGAATAAATCTATGATAATTGTATATAAGTGAATCCCTGGCTATTACAATAAACGAATTGCCCTGAATTGAAATGTCACTTGTAATTCGAACCGTGGTTGGTTTTGTGTAAATATCTATTATAGTCCAGTTCTTAATATTAATTGGATTACTTGTTCTGTTATAAAGTTCAAACCATTCCGGCTCTGGAGACTGAGGATCATACATTATTTCATTTACAACAATTTCATTAAAAGTGTTGTTTGAAGGGACTGATGAATTTTTATAACCGGGTGTTCCCAGGTATGTTATACTGTTTCTCCAGTTAATTGTAGAAGTATCATTATTCATGAATACCTTTTCGTCTGAATAGCCAGTGCTGTTATCAGCTGAATAAGTGTATACATCAATAGTATCTTTTGCTGAATTTAAAAGCCATAAGGGACGATTGGATGTATTTGACATCCCGTTCGATCCGAATGCATTATTTGAAATCTTTAATTGCAACGACTGGGCAGGCACAATATTTTTGTAGACCCCTGTTGATATGTCATAATCTCCTTCAAAGATGACCGCATAAGATTTTGGCGGCAGCAGTGTGCCGTATCCCGCTGAAATAATTGTGTCAGGATTACCAGTATAATATTTGACAGTAAAATCCTGAAGATTTATTGTTTCGGTTGCGCTCATGTTGTAAAGTTCGACAAATTCATTATTGCCTGAAACTGCATTGAACATGACTTCTGTGATAATTAAGCAGGTATCTTTAATAGATGCAGATACAGTAATATAAAAGAAGGAAAATATCAGGAAACATTTGCCCATAATAAATCTCCGCTAAAACCTGAGTTTAATTTATCGAAGATTTTCTATATTGTAAAGTTCAGGATGGATTTTCTAAATGCCCTGATTATTTCTTCCCTTTTCAAGATACTCATATAGTCTACCGGGAAGGAGACCAATAATTTTTGCGCCTATCACTGTCGGTAACGGAAATTGTATAATCCGCTTATCCTTTTTTAGACCGCGAATAATTATTCCAGCAGCTTTTTCCGCATCCATAATAAACGGCATTTTGAATTTATTCCTGGCAGTCATTTCGCTCTTCACAAATCCCGGTTTAATTGTAACAACCTTTACACCGTATCTACTCATCTCCAGTCGAAGACTCTCAAGCAGAGTTGTAGCGGCAGCTTTGCTTGCACAATAAAATCCGCTTCCTCGGTAACCCCGGTTATCAGCCAGACTGGACACACCTGCTATGATGCCATATTTCTGTTTTGTAAATACTGGCAGTAGAACTTCGATGCATTTAATCATGCCGATAACATTAGTGCCGAAAATTTCATCTGCATATTCAGAACTGTACTTGTCAACTCCTTCTGGTCTTCCTATTCCGGAATTCAGAATTGCTAAATCTATTCCGCCTGAAATATTTACTATTTCAGAGGTCACTTCTCTCAATCTTTCGGTATCAGTAATATCACATTGGTAGGTATAAATTTTCCCTGGAGTTCCCTTTAACTCAGCAGACAATTCACGAAGCCGGTCGATCCTTCTTGCTAAAACGGAAACTATATTGCCATCCTGTACTAGTTTCTTTGCAAGTGCATAACCAATTCCGCTGGACGCGCCGGTTAGAAATATTTTTTTATTCTTCAGTGTTATCATCCGGAATTGACCCGATTGTAACCCTTACCATTGTTTGTTTCTCCGGAATACTTTCAATATGTACCTCGCTGTCAAATATTTCAGCTATTTTCTTAACAATCGATAATCCTAATCCAGCTCCGCTCTGTTCATAATTCTTCCTCTCAAACTGCATGAATTCGCCAAGCATGGAAATCTGTTGATCTGACATTCCCCTGCCGTTATCTATGACATACATCGAATATTCGTTTTCATTCTGAACTCCCGTTATATGAATCTTGCTTCCCTTTTCAGAGAACTTTAGTGCATTATCCGTCAGCTCAGTTATTATACTTTTAAGATACGACTCTGAAAATTTTAGTTGTGCGTCATCCACTTCAAATATAAAATCATCCTCTCTTTGGTATTCCCGACCTGTTTTTAACACAGTCTCCATTATAATATTTTTGGGATTATTCACAACATTTGATCTTAATTCTCTTAGTTTTTCAATATTTGTGAAAACAAGGTCAAGTTTTGTGGAGAATAATATTTTTTGTACAAGCTTACTTAATTTTTTGGCAGAAGACTGTATATCAACCGCAATCTCAAGAATTTTGCTTCTTTCAATCTGATAATAATCTTCAATAAGAAGCTGTGTAAATCCCATAATAACAGTCAAAGGTGTCTGAAGTTCATGTGGTAACGCATAGGAAATACTGTTTTTTATCTCATCAGTTTTAGAATCAAATACTTCTTTCCTTTCAAGTCTGGTACGCACTGCCTTTAGAAGTTGTTTACTGTTAAATGGTTTTGTCAAATAATCATCAGCGCCTAGCTGCATTCCGACTCGGAAATCCTTCGGATCTGTTTTAGCTGTGAGAAAAATGAACGGGATTGTATTTGTGTGCGGATTATCATGTAATATCTCCATAACCTCATATCCATCCATCTGCGGCATCATTATGTCGCATAGTATAAGGTCAGGAATTTCATGGATAGCAAGTTGAATTCCTGAGGCTCCGTCGTTTGCGCTTATTGTCTTATACCCTTCCTTTTCAAGCCTTTCCTTCAGAACGGTAATATTTTCTTCAACATCATCAATAAGGAGAATTTTTTTCTTAATTCTTTCCATGATTATTAACTTTAATGTAAATAGCAGATATCATATTTTTCAGAAAATTATATTTGTAATAATACTACATTATTTGAAAATGATAATAATATTTTTCAATTAACAGATAAATTGTTATTTTACGTCAAAAATTATTCCAATGTACGAAAACAACTTTATTTCAGTCGAAAATATACTTATACGCCCCGAAATCATGGAAACCTGTTTCTCGTGTGACCTCGAGAAATGTAAGGGTGCATGCTGTACTCTCGAATCCGAATTCGGCGCACCACTGCTTGAAGAAGAAATCCAGATTATAAAAGATATTCTTCCAGAGGTATTTCCTTATCTGCCAGGCGAACACGTGACAGAAATCAACAAAAAGGATTTCTACATGCAAATAGACGGGGAATTGATGACAAGATCAATAAACAAAAGGGAGTGTGTTTTTGTTTATTATGAAAACTCCATAGCCAAGTGCGGAATAGAAAAAGCATTCTTTGACGGAAAAATAAAATTCCGTAAACCTATCTCTTGCCACCTGTTCCCAATCAGAGTTTCAAAGTTTGGCGGGGATGTACTGAAATATGAAAAATTTTCACAATGTGCCCCTGCTTTGTTAAAAGGGGAAAAGGAAAAATTGACTATAGCAGAATTCTGTAAGGATTCACTAATCAGACTTTATGGTACTAACTGGTATTCATCTTTAATGCAAAGCGACGGAAAATAATATATGTTAACTCTCAGTCAGAAAATGTCTCAGCAGCAGCGTCTCTCTCCTCAGCAGATTCAATACCAGAAACTGCTGCAACTAAATACGCTTGCTCTGGAACAGAGAATTAAAACAGAATTGGAGATAAACCCAATCCTTGAGGAAGTTACTGAAGAGGAAATGGATATTACGCAGGATTCAGATGATAAGGATAAAGATAAAACTGATGATCTTCCCGAAGATGACATTAAAGACAGAGATAAAGAAGAGTTTGAGCAGGAAGATTTTATGAATGACATCGATTTTGAAGGAGATCGGATAAATAAATCTGCCGATGATGATAATTATCAACCTCTTGCACCAAACCGCGTATCTCTTTCTGATCACCTTGAAGAACAGTTAAGCCTTCTTGAACTGGATGAAGATTATAGCCTGTTAGGACAAGAGATTATAGGCAACCTGGATGATGACGGATACTTAAAACGATCGATTCCTGAAATTCTAAATGAGCTTTCAATGTTTATGCACATTGAGATTCCACTGGATAAAGCGGAAAAACTATTAAGACAGATACAAACGTTCGATCCAATTGGTATTGCCGCCAGGTCGCTTCAGGAATGCCTACTGATTCAATTAAAACACATTAAGCGTGATCCTTATTATTCATTCCTCGCCGAAGAACTGCTGAATAAATATTTTGACGATTTTACCAAGCGCAGGTATGATTCGATAATGCTCAAGATGAATCTTACTAATGAGACACTTAAAATTGTAATTGATCTTATCCAGAATCTTAATCCCAAACCGGGTGAAGGAAATATTGCTTCCCAGGAGATGAACCAAATTACTCCCGACTTTGTGATAGAAAGAATAGATGATAATTTCATAATTTCATTAAATGATAAAAGTGTTCCTTCGGTGACTTTGAATAAAAGTTACCTTGAAATGTTCCATCAGAATAAGAAGGGAAAGAAAAATGAAAGGGAAAAAGACACATATAAGTTTCTGAGAGAAAAGTTTGAATCGGCTAAATGGTTTATTGCTTGTATACAACAGAGACGTGAAACTTTAATGAAAATCATGCAGGCAATTGTTGAAAAACAATATGAGTTTTTTGAACGCGGCCCGAAGTTTCTCAGACCCATGATATACAAGGACATTGCTGAAGAAATTATGATGGATATTTCAACGATAAGCCGTGTTGTAAATGGGAAATATGTGCAGTCTCCAATGGGTGTACATGAATTAAAATATTTCTTTAGTGAAGGTTTGATAACCGATTCCGGAGAAGAGGTTTCAAACAAGCATATTAAGGAACGCCTAAAAGAAATCATAGAAGGCGAAGATAAAAACAATCCATTAAGTGATGACCGGTTAGCAGAAATGCTTAATGAAGAGGGAATTCATATCGCACGCAGAACAGTTGCAAAGTACCGCGAACAGCTTAAACTGCCAATTGCCCGGTTAAGAAGAGAATTATGAGGAATGCGTCATATCTATTAATTGATATACCGGCATTTATTCTCTTTGCACTTATACATTCAATATTAGCCTCCCTTAAAGTAAAGAATTTCTTTGCAGCACGGCTGGGCAACCTTATGGCATTTTACCGCCTGGCATACAATATATTTTCAATCTGGTTGTTCTGGTACATGTTTGAGAATCTCCCGCGGCCTGACTGCGAACTTTATGACCTTACTTTTCCTTTTGATTTTCTAATGCTTATTCCGCAGTTTCTAGCCCTGGCGGGGATAATCTGGACATTTAGGTATTTTTCGACATCTGAATTTCTTGGTTTGACTCAGATAAAAAGATGGAGGTCATCTAAATCATATACAGAAATTATACCTGAAGATACTGCAATTAAATCCTCAATACCAGAAGCAGACGCTCCTGACGAAAAACTAACACTTAGAATTGAAGGCCCATATAGGGTAGTCCGGCATCCATTATACTTATTTAGCATACTTTTTTTATTGTTTAGATCTACTATGGATCTATTCTATTTAATTTTCTTAATATTTATAATTGCGTACTTTTATATCGGTTCTTTTTATGAAGAAAGGAAATTAGTTGAACTATTTGGTGATCAATATAAAAAATACCAGGCAACTGTTCCCAGATTATTTGGTATAGGAATTAAAGTTATTACTTGACACATTCGTCTTTAACATTATTATCTCAGATTTAAATCTGAACGAAGAAAAGAATCTGTTCTTTAATTTAATAATCTCAAGGTTTTTATGGAAGAAAATAAAATTAGATCGACAACTATCATAGGAATTATTCACAACGGCCAGGCTGCCATCGGCGGTGACGGACAGGTTACGCTTGGCAACACAGTTGTTAAACATAATGCATTCAAAATCCGGAAAATCGCAAATGGTAAAGTTCTTTGCGGATTCGCAGGCGCATCAGCCGACGCATTCACACTTGTTGAACGGTTCGAAGAAAAACTTGAACAGTTCAGAGGAAATGTATCCCGAGCCGCTGTGGAACTTGCAAAGGATTGGAGGACTGACCGCTACCTCAGGAAACTTGAAGCTATGCTCGCAATCGTATCAAATGATCAGGCATTTATTATTTCCGGTAATGGCGATGTAATTGAGCCGGACGATAAGATAGTTGCAATCGGATCCGGCGGCATGTATGCGCTTGCAGCAGCTAAAATGCTGAAGAAATACAGTACACTATCCGCAAAAGAAATTTGTGAGGAAGCACTTTTAACTGCTTCGGAAATATGTATCTATACAAATAACAAAATAAACGTTGAAGTAATTGAAAAATAAAACCGGTTTGAAAATGTATAACAGATTAATGAAAGAATTAACTCCAACCCAGATTGTCACTGAGCTTGATAAATATATAGTTGGACAACATGATGCTAAAAGAGCAGTAGCTATAGCTCTCAGGAACAGGTGGAGAAGACAACAAGTCCCTGAAGGATTACGCGAGGAGATACTGCCAAATAATATAATCCTTATTGGACCAACTGGTGTGGGTAAAACTGAAATAGCCCGCAGACTGGCAAAACTTGCAAATGCTCCTTTCATCAAAGTAGAAGCTTCCAAATTTACAGAGATAGGTTATGTAGGCCGTGATGTTGAATCGATGGTACGCGATCTTACTGACTATGCTGTCAATCTCGTGAAGTCTGAGAGAACTGAGGCTGTCAGGGCAAAAGCCAATGATCTTGCTGAAGAAAGGATACTTGATATTCTGATACCTGCAGTAAAAAAGCATTCTCCGTCGACCGAAGATAAAGAAAATGAAAACAGCGAGGCATATCAGAATCAGAAAACAAGAGAATGGATGAAGGAAAAGCTGAAAAGCGGTGAGATGGATGATAAATTAATTGAATTTGATATAAGTGCACAGAACAATGTGGGTATGCAGATACTAGGCCCATTTGGAATGGATGACATGGGAATAAACATCCAGGAAATTATGGGCAACATAATGCCTAAGAAGAAGAAGAAAAGGAAAACTCCGATTAAAGAAGCCCGCACGGTTATGGCTGAAGAGGAAGCTCAGAAACTTATTGACATGGACTCGGTTCAGAAAGAAGCAATAGAACGAGTTGAAAACTCTGGTATTATTTTCATTGATGAGATTGATAAAGTTGCTGGCGGAGGGAAATCCCAGGGTCCAGATGTTTCCCGTGAAGGTGTTCAGCGTGACTTACTACCTATCGTTGAAGGTTCAAATGTTAATACGAAATATGGTGTTGTTAAAACTGACCATGTGCTTTTCATCGCATCAGGAGCATTCCATGTATCCAAACCATCTGATCTTATCCCTGAACTGCAGGGAAGATTCCCAATACGGGTTGAGCTTAAAAGTCTTACAGAAGATGACTTCATAAAGATTTTATCTATTCCCCAGAACGCATTGCTTAAACAGTATTGCGCTTTGTTGGAAACAGAGAGTGTGAAGCTTGAATTTACCGAAGGTTCTATAAAAGAAATCGCTCGTATAGCAACTGAAGTAAATGAACAGGTTGAAAACATAGGCGCCAGACGTCTGCACACGATACTAACAACTTTGCTGGATGAGATTTTATTTGATGTACCGGATAAACTCCCTGAAGGCACTGTAGTGATCACTGATAAAGTAGTTAAAGATAAACTTGATGCTATTGTTAAAAACCGGGATCTCTCAAAGTTTATACTTTAATTTTCCTTATCTAATTTTCAGATCTAAATTAAAAACCCCCTTTATAAGGGGGTTTTTAATTTTATTCAAATATTTCCCTGTATTTCTATATCAGATTTGTTTCCTGCTGACATCCTTAATAAGTTCCCAGGCCTCATTCATTGTTCTTTCTTCTGTCCGGACACCCGACACAACAAGGCGAATAACAAAATTTTCATTCAATTTTGTATGAGATAAAAATATTTTACCATTCTTGTTTGTCTCTTCCTGAAGACGGCTATTCAAATCATTCAGATTTCCCTTGTAACCCCTGGGATTAAACCTGAAACATATAGTACTGAAAGGAACAGGAGCCATAAGTTCAAAATCAGGATCGTCAACAACAAACTTTTTAAATATTTGAGCTGTTGCAATGTTCCATCTTATTATATTCTGCATTCCCTCTACGCCGAAGTATTTTATAACAAACCAGAGTTTGAGTGAACGGAACCTTCTTCCAAGCTGCAAACCATAGTCATGGTAATTTGTTACTTCAGAATCAATTTTTGTTTTAAGATATTCAGGACTGAGACTGAATGCTCTTTTTAAGATTTCACGATCTCTGACGAATAAAATGCTGCAATCAACTGGTACGAACATCCACTTATGCGGATTCATAACAACAGAATCAGCATATTCTACTCCGTCAAAAATATGTCTTAATTCAGGCAGCATTGCTGCCGCACCTGCATGTGCAGAATCAACATGCAGCCATATTTTTTCTTCCTTACAGATTTCGCCAATTTCTCTTAAAGGGTCAATACTGGTAGTAGAAGTGGTGCCGATTGTAGCCACCACACAGAATGGCACAATACCATTAGCCCTGTCTTTTTTTATTTCCTCCCTGAGTAATTCCGGGATCATTCTGAAATTCTTATCAGATTTAATTTTAGTTACCCCTTCCCTGCCGACCCCTAAAGTAAGAGCACCTTTTTCGATAGATGAGTGTGCGTGTTCAGAACAATATAACCTTAATTTGGGAAGATCGTGTCCCGAAAGTCCCTTGTCCCTGATCTGCAGTCCTATATTTTCACGGGCGCAAGCTATAGCATGCATGCTGCTTACAGAAGCAGTGTCATAAATTATTCCCCACATATATTCAGGGAGGCCCAGCATTTCACGAACCCATTTAGTTGTAGTTTCCTCAAGTTCAGTTGCGGAAGGGGAAGTTTTCCATAACATTCCATTGACATTCATGACAGCAATTAAAAGCTCAGCCAGTATCCCGGGAACACTTGCTGTTGAACTGAAATAAGCCATAAAGCCCGGATGATTCCAATGGGTAATGCCAGGGACAATTATTTTTTCAAAGTCATTAATTATTTTACCAAAGTCCTCACCCTTTACATTGGGAACCTGTGGAATCTGAGCTTTAATGTCCCCCGGTTTAACATCAGGCAGAACCTTATAACTTTCAATATTCTTCAGATAATCTGAAGCCCAGTCAACTAATTGATAACCAAATTTCCTGAATTCTTCAGGAGACATATCCCGGTATTCTTGTTTTTCTTCCATAATCCTTTCTAATTAAAATTAACTATAAAATTTGATCCAACCCCCTTTTCACTCACAACCTTGATATCAGCATTGATAAGTTTAAGATAATTCTTAACTAAAGCCAGACCAAGTCCATTTCCTTCATATTTACGGGAGTACCCTGATTCCTCCTGCAAGAAGGGGAGAAATATTTTTTCAATATACTCATCTGAAATTCCGATACCTGTATCTTTAACCGAAACGCAGCATTTATTGTTTGTATCTGTAAAAACATTTACATCTATACGGCCTTCAATAGTATATTTTATGGCGTTATCGATTATATTTTGAAAGACTTCTGAAATAATATACTCATCACTCATTATTATGGGAGGGGAATCACACTGGCTTAAGCAATTGATTTGCAGATTTTTCTCATTTGCTGCGTGTTCAAATTCTTTTGTCAGGCCTTTTAAGACATAATAGACATTAACATCACCTAGTCTTATATCAATCTTCCCTGTTTGCAATTCTGCCATATTAAGGATAAGATCAATTGTCCTGAAAAGTCTTCTTCCTGCGGAATTGACGGCAGCAAAAGCGTTTAATTGTTCCTCATCAAGGTGATCGGCAAGTTCATCTTTTAGAAATGAATTATAACTCAAAATTACATTTAAAGGAGTTCTAATTTCATGCGACATCTGAGCAAGAAATTCTGATTTTAATTTATCCGATTCTTCAGCCCTTTCTTTTGCTTTAATAAGTTCTTCTTCGATAATTTTCTTTTCAGTAATATCTTCTTTTATAGCAAGAAAATGGGTCATTTGCCCGGTATTATTTCTTATTGCAGAAATCGAAGCTGATTCCCAATACAATGTGCCGTCTTTCTTCATGTTGTGGAATTCTCCTCTCCATTCGTTTCCGGAAGAGATAGTATCCCAAAGATCTTTATAGAACTGATTAGACTGACTTCCGGATTTAAGCACAGAAGGTGTTTTTCCCTTAACTTCCTCGAAGGAAAAGCCGGATGTTTCTACAAATTTTGGGTTTACATATTCGATACAACCCGAGAGATTGGTAATTACAATAGTTGCAGGATTTTGTTCAACTGCACGGGATAGTTTTCTTACCTGATCCTCTACTTCATGCAAATTTTCTTCGGTTTCTTTTTTTTCAATTGCATACTTCCGGATAAGAGTGTAGAGTAAAAGTGAAGTAACAAGAATAAACATCCATCCTTTTGCAGTTGCTATTCGTGTTAGTACATCAATATTAGTCGTAAACCGGGTTATGATTTTATCCGAGAATAAAATCCATAATCCTCCGGTTATAATATAAATCAGGATAATTTTTAATATACCGGTGTTACCTGATTTTTTATTCCTTTTGTAAAAAAAGGTCATGAAATTCCTTAATCTTAATACCCAAAAAATGCTATTCTGATAATTCTAAATAAAATATTAGTTTTAGGTGTTAAATAATAACAAATAATATCATAAAAAATGCACTCTTTTCAAAAACTTAACCCGTTAAACAACTTTTTTTACCCCAAATCTATATGCGTTGCTGGAGCTTCGACAAAAGAGAAGAGCATTGGGTATGAATTGTTAAAATCAATCAAATCGTATGGATTCACTGGAATGATATTCCCTGTAAACCCAAAAGCAGATGAAATTCTAGGGTATAAATGTTATAAGTCGATAAATGATATAAAGGAAAAAATTGATTTGGGAATAGTAGTGGTTCCAAAATCATTTTCGGAAGAGACAATTGACCAGTTGATTTCATTAGGGGTAAGTTCTATAATTCTAATTACAGCGGGATTTAAGGAAACGGGCATTGAGGGTGAGCTTGCTGAAAAACGGATTCTTGAAAAGATAAAAGATTCAGGTGTAAGACTTGTTGGACCTAATTGCATGGGTGTTATAACAACATTTCCTGAGATTATGCTTAATGCCACATTTGTGGCTGAAAAACCTGAATCAGGAAACACAGCATTTCTATCACAGAGCGGTGCCATTGGGGCGGCAATTCTTAATTCATTAAGAGAGACAGACATTCGATTTGGTCATTTTATAAGTGTAGGCAATAAAGCGGATATATGTGAAAATGATCTGCTTGAATTCTGGAACTATGATGAACGCATAAAAACTATTACAATGTATCTTGAGAGTTTTTCAGACGGAGAGTCATTTCTGAGTCATTTTATTGAAAATAAAATAAATAAACCGGTGATAATTCTAAAAGCTGGAAGAACATCCGCTGGAATAAAAGCGGCTTCTTCACATACAGGAGCCCTTGGTAGCAGTGATAAAGTTGTTAACTCTGTGCTTGACCAATTTGGAATTATACGGGCTAATGATCTGAATGAAATGTTCAATACTGCCAAAGGATTTGAGAATTTCCCGATTCCAAAAGGAAACAGAGTTGCAGTAGTAACAAACGCAGGAGGACCAGCAATCCTGACTGTTGATAAGCTTGAAAGCGAAAACCTTGTCCTTGCTCAGTTATCATCTGAAACTAAGGAAGAACTAAAAAAGATAGTGCACGCAGAAGGAAGCGTCAATAACCCGGTTGATCTATTGCCAGGCGGAACTGCGGAACAATTTCGACTTGTAAACGAAATGGTTCTCCGTGATAAAAATGTTGATGCGGTTATTTCGGTTTTCGTTGAACCTGTTATGGTACCGGCATTTGAAGTAATTGAAAATATTAACTCCATAAAAACTGACAAACCGCTTCTTCAGGTTGTAATGCCGCTTCCAGAGTTTTGGGAAAAATACCGTTCTCAGTCGCAGTACAAATATCCACTTTTCAGGAGACCAGAAGATCCGGCAGAGGTACTTTCAAATATGATTTTCTTTTCTAATAATAGAGTCAAAAGAGGAAATATACTACAAGGCTCTTTTCCATTAGTTATAAAGGAAAAATCTGTATCAACAATACGGAAAGAAGTAATAACACAACTTGAAACTCAGGAAATATTAACACGCTATCAAATTCCGCAGGTTTCATCCTTATTAATATCTCCAAGAGAAATAAACAGATTAACGGAAATTGAATTCCCTATCTGTTTAAAAGGAATCTCATCCGAAGTAATTCATAAAACAGAAATGAATGCAGTAAAATTGAATATTCAAAGTTATGAGGAACTAAGAAACTCGGCTTTTGATATGGAGATTAATTTTACGGAAAAAGGATTTACAATTGAGAAATTTATGCTGCAGCCATACCTAAAAGCAAAACAAGAACTACTTATAGGCGGATTCCGAGATCCATCTTTTGGCCCTATGATAATGTTTGGAAGCGGTGGGAAATATGTAGAAGTTTTTAACGACACTATAATGAAGTCTGCATATTTATCAGAGGATGACATTAGGGACATGTTGGACAAAACATTTGTGGGAAGAATTATTAATGGTGTGCGCGGTGAGCGCGGAATAGATAACAGCATGATAAAATCAATTATTCGAAACTCGGCCAGAATGATGATTGAAAACAAGGATGTACTGGAGTTCGACCTTAACCCGGTTATTGTTACAATTAATGACAGCGTTTTAACAGTTGATGCACGTGTTTCAATGAATGTTTAGAATTAATTGGATTTATTTTTTACAAACAGAATTAATTTGACTTTTAATTAAATATATTTTACATTATTTAATTATAAATAAAATAATTTTTAAGTCCCTTCCTATTAATCCTTAGATTTTTTACCTACTAAATACCCGCTATAACCCGGTAAATACCGGCTAAAACCAGTGCACCCCTGCATTATCAGAACACTATCAGAGGATCATAGCATGACCAAAGGAAGTGCCCATAAAGACAAAATAATAACTATTACTAAAAGTGTGATTTAGGAATACATCTACCCTTTTTTCAGCATATAGTTGCACTATTATATAATTTCTTCATAATTTAGTGTGGATTGAAGTCCACATTATAATTTTAATTAAGCATTATGAAAAAGAACACTGTGGTAAAAAATCAAAACCGCAAATTTCCAGAAAGGAAAACAGGGAGAAGTTCCTCTACAGTTCAGAAATCCGAAAACATGATTATTGTGGGTATAGGAGCATCGGCCGGAGGTGTTGAAGCATTTATCAAACTGATCAGGGAACTATCAGTTTCATCAGGACTCGCATATGTACTTATACAACATCTTGATCCTACTCATAAAAGCCATTTAATTGAAATTCTTTCCCGTGAAACTAAAATCCCTATAGTTGAAGTCACCGAAGGGATGGCGATAGAGAAAGATAAAATCTTTATTATTCCTTCAGCCGATGATATAATTTTACACAATAATAAATTCAAATTATCTGCAAGATCTTCACATCCAGGTTTACATCTTCCAATAGATGGTTTTTTCAAATCAATTGCATCAAATTATAGGGATCATTCAGTTGGAATAGTACTTTCCGGCACCGGTGCTGATGGATCAGAAGGTTTGAAATATATAAAGAATGCAGCAGGAATTACATTTGTGCAGGATCCCAAAACCTGCAAATTCGACGGTATGCCTTTGAATGCCATTGCTACCCAGGATATTGATTTTATTTTGCCGCCAGAAAGTATTGCACAGGAATTAGAAAGAATCAGCGTTAATCCTTTACTATTTGATAATGAAGAAAGTACTTCTGAAAAATTGTTGCCAAGTTTCCGGAATATTGAAAAAATATTTAAAAGCATGCATGCTTTTTCGGGTATTGATTTTTCGGGATATAAGCCAAGTACAATTAAAAGGCGGATATCAAGAAGAATGCTCATTAATAAAATAGACGACCTTAATAAATATGTTGAATTGCTGAAAACTGATCATTATGAATTAGAAGCTTTATTTAATGATCTGCTTATTACAGTAACAGGGTTCTTTCGAGATCCTAAGTTTTTTGAAGCTCTTAAAAACTCTGTGTTCCCGGAAATTACAAGTGATGACCGTGACGATCAGTTAATTCGTATCTGGGTTCCGGGTTGTTCTTCAGGAGAGGAAGTATATTCAATTGCCATAGCATTGATTGAATTCCTGGAACCATTAAAGAAGAGATTCTCAATTCAGATATTTGCTACGGATATCAGTGATAATATAATTGACAAAGCGCGCCTTGGAATTTTCCCTGCAACCATAGAAGACAAAGTTTCTCCTGAAAGGATCAGAAAATTCTTTATTAAAGTTAACGGGGGGTATCAGATAATAAAACAGATTCGAGAAATCTGTGTATTTGCCAAACAAGACGTATCGCATGATCCTCCTTTTTCAAGAATTGACTTTATAAGCTGCAGAAATTTATTAATTTATCTCAATCCAGTTATACAGAAAAAAGTAATAAACACATTCCATTATTCATTAAAACCCAAAGGATATTTACTGCTCGGTTCTTCTGAAACGATAGGCAGTTATGCCGACCTATTTACTTTAATTGACCGACAGTACAAAATCTATTTACGCAAACAAACATTCAAGAAATTACATATGAGTTTTTCAGTCCCCGAAAATCAGTCCGAGAAGAACGGATTTAAGAAACCAGAAGGTCTTCCAGTTACTGAGTTTGATATTCAAAAGGAAGCGGACAAAATTATTTTAAATACTTATGCTCCGGCAGGAGTTGTTGTGGATGAGAAAATGAATATCATCCAGTTTCGTGGATATACGGGTAAGTATCTTAATCCCTCGCCAGGCTCTGCTAGCTTTAACCTATTTAAAATGACTAATGAAAATCTAATGCCAGATTTACGAGCGGCTTTTTTACAGGTAAAAAAAGCAGGGAAACGTATCCGTGTAAATGGCATAAAATTTTTCAATAATAAAGAATTATGCATTGTTAATATTGAAATTATACCCATGAATATTGCCGCGAAACAAGGTGATAATTACTATTTTATTATTTTTGAAGATGGCGAAACACTCAAACCTATATCAGACAGCAAGGATGCAGCCGGTAAAATAAGCGGGAAGAAAAAAGCCAAACCTGATTCGGTTAAATTTGATAAGCTTAAAGAAGAGTTAGCACTTACAAAAGAATATCTTCAATCTATAATTGAAGAAAGAGAAGCAGCGAATGAGGAATTAAGATCAACTCTGGAAGAACTTCAATCAAGCAATGAGGAGCTGCAAAGCATAAATGAAGAACTGGAGACAGCAAAAGAAGAACTTCAGTCAACTAACGAGGAATTAACGACAGTAAATGAAGAGCTTCAGAATGGAAACGGCGAACTAAGCCAGCTCAATAATGACCTGGTTAATCTGCTAAGCAATGTATACATTCCAATTATAATGCTGGGAGAAGATTTCAGAATAAGGCGTTTTACTCCTTCTGCCGAAAAAGTGTTCAATATCATTTCGACTGATATAGGGAGACCTATCAGTGACCTTAGGATGAACCTGAATATCAGCAGTCTTGATTCAATTTTAAATAACGTTATCAATACGTTGGAATCAAAAGAGGTTGACGTACAAGTTAATAACGGTCTTTGGTACAGAATGAAAGTAAGGCCATATAAAACAACAGATAATAAAATTGACGGTGTTATACTTGCATTTATTGACATGAATGATGTTAATTTCACAGAAAGATTGATTGAAGAAGAAACAGACCTTGCTCAAACAATAATAGAAGGTGTACATAACCCCATTTTATTACTCAACACAGGTTTAGTAGTTAAAAAAGCAAACAAGGGTTTTTATTCAACATTTCAACTTACAAGGGAAAATGTTGAAGAGGCCAGTATATTTAAAATTGATAACGGCTCATGGGATGTCCCAGAGTTAAGGAAACTGCTTGAGGGTATATTGGTATCAGATGATTATGTGGAATATTTTGAATTGAAAACAAAGTTTGGAAAAGCATTAGAGAAAAAATTTCAAATGAACATCAGGAAATTGAAATTAAATTCAGTTGATACCGGACTGATGCTGATTTCGGTAGAACGTGAAAAATAAACGGACAGTTTTTCTATGAATTATGCGAAGATGCGCAAAAAGGAACTCATAGAGTTGGTCAAAGATCTTCAATCAGTAAGGGAAGATGAATATTCTGAGCCACTAAGGTTTCAGAACCTGAAATTAAAAGATATGCTGCTTCTGCTAGAGCATTCAAGAGACTTGTATTCCACACTTTATGATTATTCACATGTAGGAACAGTAACGTTTGATGAAAAGGGAGTAATCAAAAATATAAACATAACCCTGGCAGATATGCTTGGGGTTGACCGAAAAATTGTATCCGGAACGCCTTTTCTTGTTTATATAGCCAAAGAATATATGCAGGAGTATTTGAATTATCTTAAGAAAGTTATATCGTCAAAAGAAAGCCTTCCGATCGAATTCAAATTAAGGTGCACTAATGATTACAGATACGTTCAGATGCAGACTAATAAAATAATTGATTACGAGACAGGTGATCCCTTATTTCAAAATACGATTATTGATATTTCTGCCAAAAAGAAAATAGAGAATTTCCTTGCTGAAAGTGAGTCAAGGTTCCTAACAATGGCTGATTCAGCTCCAGTATTAATCTGGATGATTGACACAGACAGAAAATGCAGTTATGTAAACAAGGAATGGCTTACTTTTACAGGAAAGTCCCTAAATCTTGAACTTGGATATTGTTTATTTACAACGACTCATCCTGAGGATTCATATAAATGGAGAACAGAATTCGATTCTGCATTCGACGGTAAAAGAAAATTTAAAATAAGCTGCCGATTTCTAAATGCAAACGGTGAATACAGATGGCTATTGATTACAGGTGTACCCAGATTTGCCGAAAATGAATTTCTGGGGTACATAGGTTCAGGAATAGATATAACAGAGCAGATGAACTTTGAGAAGGATCAGGAGAAAACTATAAAAGAAAAGATAGCCATGATAAAGGAGATTCATCATCGAGTTAAAAATAATCTTCAGATTATATCAAGTTTATTAGGACTTCAATCTTCAAACTGCCATAATGCCGAAGTGAATGATGCTTTGATAATAAGCAGCAACCGCGTTAAAACCATGGCTCTTATTCATGAAAATCTATACAGATCACATGACTTATCTGAAATTCAATTCGACATATATTTGAATGATATACTTTTCAATATTTTTAATTCCTACAGGGTAGATCAAAAGGATATCAGGCTTAAAACTGATATCGCACATGAAATTATGGATGCAGATACAGCAATTCATGTAGGTTTGCTGGCAAATGAACTTGTAACTAATGCCCTTAAATATGCATTTAAGAATAAAGTGGAAGGGGAAATATTTGTATCATTTAAACGTATAAACGGCATAAATTATCAGCTAGTAATTTCAGATAACGGTATAGGGCTTCCTGAAGGATTTAATATTAAGAGTTCAAATAGCCTGGGATTAATGTTGGTAAATGGATTTATTGATCAGTTAAACGGTAAATTAACCATAGAGCAAGACAAAGGGACAACCTTTATAATTTCATTCTGATAAAATGATCTCTGTCTTTTTAGGAATAACCTTTCATTACAATACTCTGACTTTTTGCTGAAAAAGAACTATAATTTCTAGATTGAAATGAGATATTTGTTTACATTAAACGTTTACTAAAATAATTTTATTTATGAATTTCCGAAAGAATTAAATATATATAAATGAAAAAAGAAGGAAAGCAACCACCTGTGCAGGCTGAGATAATAAAAGAAATAATCGGCAATGAGAATAATTTCCTGAGTATAATATCCTCAATGGCTGAGGGGATTGTAGTACAAACTTCAAACGGTGAGATTATTTTTTGTAATTCCTCTGCCGAAAAAATTCTGGGATTAACAGAAGATCAGATGCAGGGTAAAACTTCATTAGATACTTCATGGCAGGCAATACATGAAGATGGATCGACTTTTCCAGGAGAAGATCATCCAGCTATGGTAACACTCAGGACAGGTGAGCCATTAACAAATATTTTGATGGGAGTTCATAAGCAGGACGGTAAATTGACGTGGATTTCAATTAATTCCGTTCCACTATTTAACATGGGTGAAACAACACCTGACGGAGTCATTACAACATTCCACGACATGACGAGTTACAAAATAGCCGAGAAGGAACTTTATGAGTCAAATATACTCAGAAAGGCCATTGTTGAAAGCACTTCAGATTTGATATGGTCAGTTGATCCCGAGCGGTTTGGACTTTTATCATTTAATAATGCTCTAGCAAGTTATTTCAAGAAATCTCGCGGAATTACAATACAGACAGGATATCCACCTGAAATATTGTTACCCACCGCTGAATATGCAAAAGTGTGGCATGGAATGTATAAACGGGCTATGATAGAAGGTCATTATACAACAGAGTATCTGGTACATACAGGGAAGAGAGTTTTAGAATTAAGTTTCAACGTTCTCAAACAGGATAACCATATTTTTGCAATATCGGTATTTGGAAAAGATATAACGAGACGCAAGCAAGCCGAGGAAAAATTAAAAAAAGAAGCCGAACAACGTCATTCCATAGGAGAGCTATCGCAAACTCTGGCAATGATAATATCACAATTTCAGAATATACTTGACATATCAGTTTGTACTACCGCCCGTTTAATAGGAGATGCTGCATTCATAAAATTGATATCAGAAGACGGGCATACACTTCAGCCGGCTGCCTTTCATCATTCACGTCCCAAAGTTGCCTCATTAATGCGACCTGTTTTTATGTCGCGGGTTGTAAAATTAGGAGAAGGATTTTCAGGCAAAGTAGCGATGAATGGTAAACCTATGCTTGTATCAGCTGTGGATCAGGATTTATTATACGAAGTATTATTGCCTGAACAACGCAATGATTTTAGTCAGATAAATATTTACAGTCTGCTAATTGTACCCCTATATACACGCGGGAAACTAATAGGGACGTTTGGATTGTGCCGCAACAATACAGAGAGTGCATATACCTTTGAGGATCAGTTATATTTTCAGGAAATAGCTGACCTGGTTGCAGAAGCAATATACAGATCGCGGACTCATTCAGCTTTGATAGCATCAGAAGAGCGTTATCGTACATTAGTAGAAAACATGAACGAGCTGGTCATGGAAGCCGACGTAGATGGTCATATTACCTACGTAAGTCCAAACGTAATTAATATATTAGGATATAAACCTGAAGAAGGTCTTGGCAGATCGGTTCTTGATCTTGTTCATCCTGATGACATAGCAATTGTAATGAAGTCAATAGAAGAAGGATGGACCACGGGAAAGACTACAGTCATATACAGACTAAAACATAAAAACGGGGAATGGCGTTGGATGGAATGTGCTGGAAGTGCATATCTTGGGGGAGACAGCACAAAACGAGGAATAATGGTTATCCGTGACATAACAAAAAGAGTAATTCCTAATCCTTAAAAGAAATAAGGCAATTGGATTCGGGTAAAAATGTTCCCTTTTTATTATCTTTATAAATCAAAATTCAGGTAAAGTGATCAATAATAGCATTTTATATTTCCTTCCGGCTAGGCATTTTAATGAGGAAGAATTCTTTATAACTAAAAATCATCTGGAGAAAAATGGCTATAATAGCTTTGTTACTTCAGACAGAGGAGAATTCTGCGAAGGAGCTAAAGGTAGAAAATTCCGGCCTGATATGAAATTGGAGAATGTCCATCCAAACAACTTTGCAGGAATTATTCTTACAGGCGGACATGGTGCAAAGGAATATTGGAATGACTACCGTTTACACGGAATTCTAAATGAATTTAATAACAGTAAAAAAATGATAGCTGCTATATGTTTTGCGCCGGTTATTCTTGCAAATGCCGGAATAATGAACGGTAAAAATGCTACCTGTCATATAGATGCAAAGATGGAGTTTACCAGGCCTGAAATTGGTTATAAAGATGTGCCCGTTGTAGTTTCAAAAAATATAATAACTGCAAATGGTCCAAAAGCAAGTTTTGAATTTGCGGAATCGGTTATATTTGTGTTAAATAAACTTAAAACATGAATCATAAGATAAATACATTCAGGAAATACTGTAACAGTTTAACTAAATATTCAAGATACAAAACAAGGGAAGTTTTTATCGGTGATATTCCACTTGGTGCAGATAATCCAATTCGTATCCAATCCATGACAACTACAAATTCCATGGATACAAAAGCAACAGTTGAACAAACAATACGCATGGCGAATGCAGGCTGTGAATATGTGAGAATTACAGCGCCAAGTAAACTTGAAGCTGAGAACCTCCTTAATATTAAAAACGAATTAAAAGTCAGGGGTTACAAGATTCCATTAATTGCAGATATTCACTTTACACCAAATGCTGCAGAAATTGCCGCAAGGATAGTAGAGAAAGTGCGTGTTAATCCCGGCAACTATGCAGATAAAAAGAAATTTGAAAATATTGAATATTCAGATACTGAATATAATTTTGAGCTTGAAAGAATCCGTGAAAAATTTACACCATTAGTCAGGATTTGCAAAGAATATGGCACGGCGATGCGTATTGGAACGAATCATGGGTCTCTTTCAGACAGAATAATGAGCCGATACGGCGATTCGCCTCTTGGAATGGTAGAGTCGGCACTCGAGTTTTTAAGAATTTGCGAAGATGAGAACTATTACAGTCTGGTTCTCTCAATGAAATCAAGCAATCCCCAGGTGATGGTACAGGCATACCGGCTGCTGATTCAGAAGATGGAAGATGAGAATATGAATTATCCACTTCATCTTGGTGTGACAGAAGCTGGAGGAGGAGAAGACGGAAGAATTAAATCAGCACTGGGAATTGGAACTTTACTTGAAGACGGTATTGGTGATACAGTACGGGTATCATTGACTGAAGATCCTGAATTTGAAGCACCGGTAGCAATATCACTTGTAAACCGATACAAGGAAAGAGAAAAACATGAACCTATAAATCCCCTGGAGAATATACCATACAATCCAGTTGAATATAAACGGAGGGAGACATTTGAAGTATCTGGAATAGGCGGATCTAATGTCCCACGTGTAGTTACAGATTTTAGCAATAGAGACGTTTCATCACCGACAGTTCTTAAAGAGTTAGGATACATTTATGATTCAATTACAGATAAATGGAACATGAATGACTCAGCTCCGGATATTATTTTTCTTGGCGATAATGCCCCTGCATTTGCAATTCCGACAGGACTGAAATCCATTTTTAATTATTCCACCTGGAAAAATAACCAGAATAATTCATTTCCTTTATTAACTGCCTCGGAATACTTAAATAATATTGACATATCTAAAGAGATAAATTTTATTTCATTAGATATAAAAAGCATTAGTCAGAGCCTGCTAAATAAACTTAATAATGATATCACTGCGGTGTTAGTACTTGAAACTGATAATCTGCATGCAATGGCAGAACAGAGGAAAGTTTTTATTGATCTTATCACACATGAAATAAAGAATCCCGTTATCATAAAAAGATCGTATTCAAAAATACTGCCTAACGAATTACTACTCTTTTCATCAACTGATTTTGGCTCATTATTAATTGATGGATTCGGGGACGGTGTTTGGATTGATTATAATGCTCCCTCCCAGGATAATAATAATGAACACGTGAGAAATTTTATAAAGGGAAAAGCAACTGAAGCAGGATTAATAAACAGGGTACTCTTCGGCATTCTTCAGGCAGCGAGGACAAGGATATCTAAAACTGAATATATAGCATGCCCTTCATGCGGAAGAACCCTTTTTGATCTTCAGGAGACAACTGAAAAAATAAGGAAGCAAACTGAGCATCTGAAAGGTGTAAAAATTGCAATAATGGGATGTATAGTTAATGGACCGGGTGAAATGGCAGATGCTGATTATGGATATGTCGGTTCAGGAATTGACAAAATTACACTATATAAGGGAAAAGATGTTGTCAGAAGAAACATTCCTGCTGAAAATGCAGTAGATTCATTAATAGAAATTATAAAGGAGAATAATAACTGGCTGGAACCAAACATATAATATCATTAATATTTATTAATCATTGGCCCAATATTTGTAATTTTATTCATAAAAGGGTATATTTGTAATAATATATGACCACAAAAATCAACAAAACGAAATTAAAAAGAATAATCAGTTCCGATACCGGAACACCTAAGACCTGAGAATTTATTAAAGATGCACTTCCAAAATACGAGAAGTGCATTTTTTTTTATATGAAGTTAATTGAAATAATAAAAAATATTGAAACCTGGGCTCCTAGAGAAATTGCCTGGCAAAAAGACAATACCGGCCTTCAGGTTGGAAATCCCGACCAAAGGGTTAAGAACATACTTCTTTGTCTTGAAGTTGACGACAATGTAATTGATGAAGCCATAAAGAAGAAGTGTAATTTTATAATCTCTCATCACCCACTGCTCTTTTCACCTATAAAAAAAATTACACCTGCTCAAGATTTTACCTCAAGGATTATTCAAAAACTCATATCTTATGATATTACTCTTTATTCTGTGCATACTAATCTGGACTATACTAAAGATGGTGTAAGTTTTCAGCTTGCTCAAAAGCTAGATCTTAGAAATATAAACTTTCTGGTAAACCTGAAATCAAACCAGTATAAAGTTGTAGTTTTTGTCCCTGAAAAAGAATGCGGATTAGTTGCAGAAGTAATGTTTAAGACGGGAGCGGGGAATCTAGGCGAATATTCTCATTGCAGTTACAGGACAGATGGCACTGGAACATTTCTGGGGTCCTCGAACTCTAATCCCTATATAGGGAAAAGGGGGAATTTGGAATCTGTTCATGAAGTTAAACTTGAAATGCTTGTGGAAAGATGGAAATTAGATTCTGTTTTAACGGCGATGAAGAAAGTCCATCCTTATGAGGAACCAGCTTTTGATGTCTATCCAGTGGATAGCTCAAATGTAAATTATGGAATTGGTGCAACAGGAGAAATGAGTAAAGATTTTCAGGTAAATGAATTTCTGAAACATATTTCTGATAAACTTGTTGTTAAAAATTTTAGATATGCTAACAAAACAAAGAAAACGATTAGGAAGGTAGCCGTTTGCGGAGGATCAGGAAGTGAATATCTGAGAGATGCAGTTTCTCAAAAGTGCGATGCATACATTACAGCAGATATTAAGTACCACACATTCCTCGAAGCCGAAGAAAATATTTTACTTATTGATGCGGGACATTATGAGACAGAGATTTGTTCTCTAAGGGAAGTTAAAAAAAGGATATTGATCAATCTAGATAAAAGCAGTAAAACAGAAGTTTTTTTATATAGCGGTTCTACGAACCCGGTGATTTTTTATAATAATTAAGGAGAAATAAATTGTATAACAGGCTTAAAACATTATATGATCTGCAACTTATTGATGAGCAGCTTGATGAACTCGAAGAACTGAGAGGAGATTTGCCCAGTGCTGTTGAAACATTAAGAGCAAAAATGCATGAAATTAAGAAAGAAACTGAACTTAAGGATAAACAGCGGGAAGAATCTCTGGAAAAAAGGAAAGAAAACGAGGAAGAATCAGAGAAACTTAATGCTAATCTTCAGAAGTTTAAGGCGCAGTTATATAATGTCAGGAACAATAAGGAATATGACGCACTGACAAAAGAAATTGATCATTCAGAGGAAAAGATTAAAAAGTTTGAAACTGAGAATAACACTCTTGCCGATCTAAGTAAAAGCCTTTCGGACGAAATTGAAGAAATTGCACCTCAGCTTAAGGAATTAAGTGATGAGCTTAAAGCTAAGGAAGCAGACCTTAAGGAAATCATTAAGGCAAATGAGAAAGAAGAAGCAAAATTAAGAGAGCAGCGCAAAGTAATTGAAGCTGAAACCAGAAAACCTGATCTTTCTGCATATATGCGAATTAGGAATGCAAAAGGGAAAGCTGTTGCAACAATAAAAAGATCTGCCTGTTCCGGCTGTCATAATATAGTTCCTTCACAGAGACAACTTGAAATCAGACGAAATAACAAGCTTTTTTTCTGTGAATACTGTGGACGTATTCTGGTTTCTCCAGAAGTTGCCGGAATAACAGAAGATTAATTGTAAAATACTGATTTAACAAATCAATTTATTATATTTACTACAATTAAATAATTTGTTGTAAAACATTAAAACAACTCTGCACTAAAGCAGATAACGATTTTAACAAAATTCAGTTCATACCGGGCAATTGCTCCGTATTCATACGGGGAGGAAAGTCCGAACTTCGTAGAACAGAGCGCCGGGTAACGCCCGGGGGTTATATAAAAAATTATATAACTACGGAAAGTGCCACAGAAAATATACCGCCCTTGTTTAATCAGGGGTAAGGGTGAAATGGCAGGTTAAGAGCCTACCGCGGTCATGGTAACATAACCGGTCCCCAAAAGGGACTGTTTCTTTATGAAACAGCACGGTAAACCCCGCTTGAAGCAAGGTCAAATAGGGAAATTTCCTGCCGATGCAAACCGGCAGACAAGGTTGTTCGCCTTGATAGTTTCCGGGTAGACCGCTTGAGGTCAGGAGTAATTCTGAACCCAGACAAATAATTGCCATCCCGTTTATGCGGGATACAAAATTCGGCTTACAGGTATGAACTTTGTTCTATTCATAATAATATGACTAACAAACGCTGGAAAATTAGAGAAGTTGACGATGATTACTCTGTCAAATCTTTGGCAGATTCATTAAATATTTCGGATGTTTTAGCCCGTTTACTTATCCAGCGGGAAGTAAAAACATTTGCACAGGCCAAATATTTTTTCCGCCCATCCCTCGATTCACTGCATGACCCTTTTCTGATGAACGGAATGGAAATTGCCACACTCCGAGTAATAAAAGCACTTACAGAAAACCAGATGATAATGGTCTACGGCGATTATGATGTGGATGGAACTTGCTCTACAGCGCTCCTATATATGTTCTTCAAAGAACTTGGTGCCAGTGTTGATTTTTTTATTCCAAAGCGGCTGACAGACGGATATGGCATCAGCAAAACGGGAATTGACTATGCTAAAGAAATTAATGCCTCATTGATCATTTCAGTTGACTGTGGAATTACTGCGGTTGAAGAGACTGAATATGCAAAAAGCCTTGGTATGGATGTAATTATTTGCGATCATCATCAGCCCAAAGAGGCTATACCAAATGCCTATGCAGTACTGGATCCTCTAAAGCCAGAATGCAATTATCCATTTTCCTATTTATCCGGTGCAGGTGTCGCATTTAAACTAGCACAGGGTGTAAGTGAAAGAATAGGAAAAAGAGATTTACCGCTTAAATATCTGGATTTAGTTGCGCTTGCAGGTGCGGCAGATATAGTACCGCTGATTGATGAAAACAGGACACTTGTTAAAGAAGGTTTGGAACAAATTAATTCTAACCCTCGTCCGGGAATATTGGCTTTAATTGAAAGCAGCAATATGCATCCCGGAGAATTAACCTCCGGACAAATAGTCTTCACAATCGCACCAAGAATAAATGCTGTGGGGCGCCTTGGTGATGCAGAAAGAGCAGTGGAACTTATTATAACAGATAGTAAGAGTGAAGCTTTTAAAATGGCACAGGTTCTTGAATCAGAAAATTATTTGCGTAGAAAGATAGACGAGGACACTTTTATCAGTGCGCTTGAAATTGTTGAAAACAGTCTTGACCTTACGACCGATACAGCCATAATACTTCATCAGGAATCATGGCATCCCGGAGTAATTGGTATAGTAGCATCGCGACTGGTAGAAAGATATTACCGTCCTACAATAATGCTTACAACAGTTGATGGAGTAGCCAAAGGATCTGCCAGAAGTATAAACAATTTTAATATTTATGAAGCATTAAAAAAATGCGAGAACCTGCTTATTCATTTCGGAGGCCATCAGGCGGCAGCCGGTCTAGCGGTGGAAGTAGATAAATTAACAGAATTTAAATTAAAATTTAACCAGATTGTAAAGGAGACAATTTCAGAAGAAGACTTACTTCCCGAAGTTACAATTGACTCTAAACTTAAGTTTTCTGAAATTACTCCTAAGTTTATAAGAATTATTGATCAATTCGCTCCATTCGGTCCAGGAAATATGAGACCGGTTTTTTTATCTGAAGATGTAAGAATTGAAGGAAAGCCAAGAATTGTTGGGAATAACCACTTGGTATTTGCAGTCAGACAAAAAAATTCTGATAAAGTATTTGATACTATCGGCTTTAATATGGGCGAATATTACCACATACTTTCTGAAAATCATTGCGAATTTGATATAGTATATAATATTGATAAATCTTCAAAAAATGGAAGTTCTTTTCCGCAGTTCAGAATTAAAGATATTAAAATAAAAGAAAATCAACAGGAGTAACTTTTATGTCCGGACATTCCAAATGGGCTACAACTAAAAGAAAAAAAGCAGTCATTGATTCCAAGCGAGGTAAAGTTTTTACCAAACTGATAAAAGAAATTACCGTTGCTGCCAGGGAAGGCGGAGGCGATCCGGTTGGTAATCCCCGATTAAGGCTTGTAATAGATAATGCTAAAGCGGTTAATATGCCTGCTGATAATATAGAGCGCGCTATTAAAAAAGCTATGGGTGAACTTGAAGGCCAGACCTACCTTGAAATTACATATGAAGGATATGCCCCTTCAGGTATTGCACTTATTGTAGAAGTTGTAACTGATAATAAGAACAGAGCCGTTGCAGAAATCAGGCATCTATTTAGTAAACATGGAGGATCCCTGGGAGAACATGGATCGGTTGCATGGATGTTCGACAAAAAAGGTGTAATAACTATACCCAAACTTGATAAGACTGAAGATCAGATTATGGAGATTATACTAGAAGCCGGAGCTGATGATCTTCAGACCGAAGATGATTACTTTGAAGTTCAGACATCAGTAGAAGGTTTTGAAACTGTAAGAAAGACATTGATCGAAAATAATATAAACCCGGAAAATGCTTCACTCCAATGGGTTGCCAGAAACACAATTCCGGTTAAGGGTGAGGACGCCGAAAAAGTCATTGGATTAATAGAAGTTTTGGAAGATAATGATGATGTCCAGAATGTATATTCTAATGCTGATATCCAGGATTAACCGGATAATTTCAATAAAGAAATCCGGATAAGACAAATGATAATACTAGGAGTGGACCCGGGTACGATCTTTACGGGATACGGGATCATATATCAGGATAAAAACACTTTCACAAAAGTCTGTAGTGGTCTAATAAAACTTCCCTCCACTAAATCTCTTCCAGAGAAGCTTGAAATTATTTATGATGAGCTTACAAAAATAATCACATCTTATAAACCAGATGAATTTGCAATCGAGACTGCTTTTTACGGAAAGAATGTCCAATCAGCTATGAAGATTGGTTATGCACGCGGAGTATCACTTTTAGCGGCCGTACATAATAAACTTCCTGCGGGCGAATATTCCCCAAGAGAGGTTAAAAAATCAGTGGTAGGAAATGGTGCTGCTTCAAAAGAGCAGGTAGCATTTATGATTTCAACAATTTTGAATTTGAAGAATATAAAAATGCGTTTCGACGAATCCGATGCCCTTGCTATTGCTTTATGTCATGCATTCAGGTTAAAGACCCCAATGAAAAGGAACAAAAGCTGGAAAGATTTTGCGGAAGCATTTCCCGAAAGAATAATAGGAGTTGATTGAAATGATTGGTTATCTAAAAGGAAATATTATTTCAGCTAAACCAACAAAACTTCTTATAGATGTAAACGGAGTCGGTTACCTCGTAAACATATCGATTAACACGTTTGAAAAGATAAGTGATCAACCGGCTGTTTCTCTGTTCATTCATACTATTGTAAAGGAAGATTCAATTACACTTTTCGGATTTTATTCTGAGTCTGAAAAAGGGATGTTTGAACTGCTTATTTCGGTCAATGGAATCGGTCCAAAAATCGCACTAAGCATATTGAGCGGGATAAGAATTGATGAGCTCAAAAGCGCCATACTCAATTCTGATCTTTCACGCATATCATCAGTACCTGGAATCGGCAGGAAGACTGCAGAACGTTTAGTGCTGGAGTTGAAAAGCAAAGTAGACATGGTAAATGATGAAGGCGATACAGGAATTCCATTCAGTCTAAAAAATGAAGCCGTTTTAGCATTATCAACTCTTGGATACAACAATAAAATATCGGATAAAGTTGTTCGGGAGATATTAATATCCGAGCCTGAAAGCTCGCTTGAGGATCTTATTAAGAAAGCTTTGGGTAAATTAAACCAGTAGGTGTTCCATTGAAAAGAAATAGACTATTTATAATGCTGTTTTTGGTATCCTGTTTATACTTAGGCTGCAACAGGAATAATAATTCGCCCGAATCCGCATTATTACAATACAGGGAATATTCCAAGAACCTTGTCAAAACAGATCTTTCATCGATCTCAAAAGCATTAGACAAATACAAAAAATTATTTACTACAGCACCCCTGGAATACAGAGATTCTGCATTTGTAGAATTCAGAAACTTGTTTTATAATGTAATTAACAATTATAGCGATACATTCTGGAATACCCCTGAACTGGTAAAAAAGGTGAATGACAAGCAGAATGATGATCCGGCAGTAAAAAGTTTAAAAACCGCTCTTGATAATAACGGGTTACGGCTTTCAATCACTGAAGGGAGTTATTATATAGATGAAAAGCCGGAATACCTTATTAATAATTTTAAAAGCTATACCTCTCAAGGCACAATAGAATTCCTGAATTTAAGGAGCGAGGAGCTGCAGCAGGGGTTTAGTGAGGATGCTAAACTATTAATTACATTTCAGGAATTGGGCAACAGGATAGTTGCATGGCAGAATTATATTAATAAGTTTCCCAATTCCCCCCTTCAGGCCGAAGCGAAGTTTTCTTATCATCTATATTTAAATACTTTTTTAACAGGACTTGATAATTCACCAATAGCAAATGATGACATTTTGATTCCTGAAATGAAACAAGTTTACCGGGATTTTATAACAAGGAACAAGGATACTGAGAGCGGAAAGATTGTTGAAAAGTTTTTCAATATACTAGCGCAGAATAATTTTCGTTTGACAGAAGACCTGGATGATTTTTATCAGGCAAACCAGATAGAATCTATGAAAGGCATTCAACCTCCTACCAGATAATAATAACCTTAAAAATAAAAAAGCCCGTTTATAAAACGGGCTTTTATCTAATAGTTAGTATCAGAAATTATTTAGCACCAAGAACTGCATCTTTTGCAGCTTTAGCTATTCTGAACTTCAATACTTTCTTAGCAGGTATTACCATTGTAACACCGGTGGCAGGATTTCTACCCATTCTTTTCTTACGTTGAACCAATACTAATTTCCCTAATCCCGGTATTGTGAATGATTTTTTAGCTTCTTTATGAGCTAAAGAAACAAGTTCTTCCAGGAACTGACCAGCAAGTTTTTTTGTTACATCGGTCTTTTTGGATATATGATCGATTATTTGACCTTTGGTCATTGGTTTAGCAGCTGCCATAATTAACCTCATTGTAAATGTTAGTAATTCGAAATCAAAATTAAAAATTTTTTAATATTAAACAAACATTTTTATCAACTTTATTCAATATTTTTATGTTTATTTTCATTTTACCTGCTTTCCAGCACTGTTTTTGGCTTGTAATCTGGAATTCTCCCAACTTTATTTGTAGTTTTACGATGATTCTTTATTTTCAAACTGATTATATATAACTATTTAATGACAAGATATCTGATTCTGTTTATGTTTTTCGGAATTATGACCATAGCACAGGCCATAACACTGAACAACCATTCTGAGTTTACCATTATGGCGTCAAACCAGGATACCATAAAAACCTTTAATGATTCAGTATCTGCGAGACGGGACACTTTAAGATCCCATAAAGATTCATCAGGTACGTGGATTCGCGACTCCTCAGGAGTTTGGAAAAGGGATACTAGTACCACTGCTGACAGTGTTGCCCGCAAAAAACACTACGCAGAGAGGGATACTGTAATTCCTATAATCCAGTCTACACTATCAAATAATAGCTATATCCTAAGCAATAATGAACTCCAAAGGAATGATTACCGTTATACACCTGATTTTTTCAAGTTATTCGAATTTGGATACCTTGGTGAGACAGGCAATTTAGGAGCTCCGGATGAGCTATATCTATATGGTTATGGAACAAGTAATATTAATTATCTGGATAACGGAATCCCACTAAATAGTTTACCCTATTTATTATTTGATCTTAATTATGTCCAATCTGAAGCAGTTGACTCAATTGAAATTATACCTTCCCCACGCGGGTTTTTGTATGGTACTTATAACAAACCTGTTTCAGTAAATTTCATCTCAAAAGATTTTATCTCAAGGGCACCTTATACCAGAATAAAATATTACCAGGGCGCGTTCGGCGAGGCGATGTTTGACGGAATATTCAATTCGAATATTTACAAGAAACTGCCGGTATTTTTTGATGTTACTAACAGGAAACTAGACCAAAGGTTTACTAACTCGGATTTCAGTTCCTGGCAAGTTACAACGCAGGTAAAGTATCTTTTATCTGACAGTATTAATTTCATGGGGAACTATAGTTTCAGCAAAATCTATAAGGCCTTGAACGGCGGGGTAAATGTTGACACAATAGCGCTTCAGGGACTCGATTTGAATACATATATTTATGACGAAATAAATGCCTTTGTGAATAATTACAGCACCGATATGGATGTAACGCAGCATAACTTCAGTCTGCGGATGATCGCAAAGCCCTATAAAGGGGCAATTACGGATGTAAGCATCTATTATAAATTCAACAGCCAGAGCTTAAATAATATTAATGACGATATCAATAATTATGAAAAGACAAAAGACAAATTATACGGCATTAATTTCAACCAGAAATATAGCGACAGCACTTATGACCTGAATCTAATTGCTGGCTATGAGCATTCCAATCTTCTTGATAACCCTTTTAATGATTTTAGTTTTAAGGAACAATTAATTTCGTTTGCGGCTATCGCAGGAGTAAAATTAAACGATAGGATAAAAGGGTCTGTCTTTTTTAAATATTCTAATTTGAATAATGAATCACCTTCAATCCAAAAAATCAGCATGGAATCCAATGGGATAGGAGCAGATTTTAATATTAAAATTACTGATCCCTTTTCTCTTTATTTTGGCTATTCGTTATTGAAAGATTATTTCACTACAAATTATTTTGGAAGGGGCGAAATTTCCGCTAATTGGTCAGCAGAAGATCTTTTTATTAAAATTTCTGCTTTTACTGCAAATAATTCATATAAAGAACCAGGGGACATATATACCTCGGCAATTTTGTTGATGATTCCGGATTATTATTCGACGGAAAATTGTACCAACATAAATGGGCTGGCAATAAACTTTAAATACCGGATAAAATTTTTATCATTAGAAAACAACAGTTCTTATTACACAGGAGCTCATTCCGGATTATTAACCAGAGCCAACGGACTGGCAGGAATCCCTACAATATACTCAAAATCAGGTATTTTTATAAGCGACTCTTTATTTTCCAACAACCTTAACATGAAGGGTGGTTTTGCCTTTACATATTATGATAAAATAAATTACTATACTCCTAATAATCTACTACCAGAAACCAGTCCGGCCTATATACTTGATTTCACTCTGGCCGGCAGAATCAGGAATACAGCTACAATTTATTTTACATGGGAAAATCTGTTAGATTTTAAATATTTTTTAATTCCCTATTATCCTAACCTCGGAAGAAATTTAAAATTCGGCGTGGCCTGGGATCTATTTAACTGATATTAAAGTGACGATTACCCTCAAGAATAAAATCTTTTATGTAGCAGGAATTGCGGTAATTATTGAGTTACTCCTGATACTGTTTGATATTTTTAACGGTGAAGGGAATATCCCATTCTTCATGTTCATTTATTTCCAGGTATTTCTGCTCTGCGGACTTGGTTTCCTGGTTCTTAAATCAAAGCAGCCTAAAGATGATAAACAATACTTGCCCTGGTTCAGCCTTCCTGTATTTATTATTATTACCGGTATTATCTTTCGAATTACGCTTATACCATCAATACCGACTACTTCACCGGATGTTTACAGATATATATGGGAAGGAAAAGTTGCAATAAATGGATTTAATCCATATCAGCAGGCCCCGGATAATCCTCAGATTTCGTATCTGAAATCAGGAATCTGGGAAAAGGTAGGTTTTAAGAGCATGCCCTCTATCTATCCTCCACTAGCACAAACTGTATTTGTGCTTGGATATCTTATTTCAGGAGATGCCAATAATGTATGGGGAATTAAAGTCGTCTATCTTTTAAGTGAAATATTAACTCTTATATTTTTATTAAAATTACTACGTCTGAAAAAAGTAAACCCGGGATATATAGTTTTGTATGCCTGGATGCCCGTATCTATTATGGAATACTTTATTAATGCGCATATAGATGTTATCGGGATTGCGTTCCTTATAATGTTCCTTTATTATCTTGAAAAAGGCAAGTTTAACATATCTGCAATTTTCTTTGCGTTATCCTTTTTATCTAAATTCTATCCATTAATGCTTTTCCCTCTTCTGGTTAAAAAGATTGGAATTAAGAAAATAATTCCTTTTACATTATTATTTTTAATTGTATCTCTGATATTCTACTTCCCATTTATTACAAAAGATTTTGCAATTAAAAACGCCCTTTCAATGTATCTTAGCAAATGGGAGTTTAACGGATCCGTTTACAACATAATAAAATTATTTTCGAATGGACAGACTGCCAGAATTATATGTGGTATTTTCCTGATTATTACGATAGGAATTATTTCTGCCAGCTACAGAGATTTTACAAAAGCAAGCTTTGGTATATTGTTATCATTTATTGTTTTTGCATCAACAGTATATCCATGGTATCTTGGTTGGATGGCCGCGATTAATCCCCTAGTGAATTTCTATTCTGCATTCAGTCTGTTATTTACTATCAACTTCTCAAACTTTACACCGCTAGGCAAAGTATGGCATGAATACTGGCGAGTTCTTATTATTGAATACATTCCCTTTTTTATTTTATTATGTATCGACCTTAAAAAAAGGATCTTCTCCCGGTAAAGTTAATCCTTTTTCTTTTTAAATAGGAAAATGATGACTATCAGCAGAACAGCTCCTGACAGCATATATATCCAATATGGTGTTTCTTTAATTTTATAAGGAATAAATGTAACAGAAATAGTTTTTCCGGCTCCAATTTCAGACAGATTGTAATTCCATACAAGTGTTCGCTTTTCAATCTTATGCGCATTGTGCTGGACGACTTCGCCTGAAAAGGTATATTTGTATTGTATCTTAAAACTAGTTGCGTCAATGCCAAACCCGGATGCTATAGGCGGAATGAATTGTGAAAAAATTTTCTGTCCCGAAGCGCCATCCTTGAAAGTAAATTGTGCATCGGAAAAAGCTTTCATTTTATTAAGTGAATCGATTCTAGTAAAGGAGAATTCCACAACAGAGTGAGTTGTACTGTCAGTAGAATCAGAATAAACCTTAACGCTTTCCATTTTTGTATATGGGGAAGTGAATTCCTTTTTTATAGAATCGGCATTAAATATCCCAACTTTCCCAAGCAGTTTAATACTTGTAGTGTCGGGCGTTTTCATCCAATAGTGTATTTTCATAACTCCCGATCCGTCCGGAAAGATATTAACATCCTGGATATAATTAAGACAGCCGTTAAAAAGGGAGAATATCAGTGGAATCAGATGTAAATATTTTTTCACAGTAATTTCTAGTTTATGTATTATAATTAACAAATTGTACGTTATTAAATTTATAGAAAAAAAAGGATTTTTTCATTATGTTTAGTTTCCTTTAAAATAAAGAATTAGAAATATGCCGACATACGATTATAAATGTAAAAAATGCAACAATCTTTTCGAAGTATTCCAGTCAATGAGCTCTGAACCTGTAAAAACATGTCCAAAGTGCGGCGGAGAAGTAAAAAGGCTAATTGGCGCCGGGTCAACACCGATTTTTAAGGGAACGGGATTTTATCAAACTGATTATAAGAATAAATCCTCTGAACAGAAAAAATCCAATTTAAAGACCTCCCCATCTGTTAAAAAGGAAACTGAAACACCTAAAATTTCAAAATCAGATACCAAAACTGAATCCCCTAAGAAATCAGAATAAAAAATTTTCTTTCCATCTCATTATTATTCTCTCTATTTTTAAGAAGCAAATTATAGACTTTTTAATTGAATAAGTGGACCTCGATATTTATAGCATTTCTTATCTTTCTTAATTCCACCGGATATATAGTACTATTCTGGGAATTACAGCAGGAAACCAAAAGCGAAATGATTCAGAAAATCTCCGGAGAAATTCCAGATAGTGAACTTACATGTATCATATTAAATAAAAACGAAATTTCTGCATCTGAATTTAAAGAAAAAGATGAACTTGAGTATAAAGGTTCGATGTATGATGTTGTTAAGAAAAATGAAACAGAGCATTATTATACATTTTATTGCGTTAATGATTTAAAAGAAGCGCAATTAATAAAAAATTTCAGACAGCATTTTGATGAAAATAAAGAAAAGACAAATCAGACAAATGCAAAAACACTTATTTCTTTAATTGCTCCTGCAATTATAAAATATAATGAAGCCGTTAAGCGTATTGATATAGTCCTATCCAGGAATAACCAAATTAGTTTTAATTATCAATCAATCTGGCTGGATAAATTCACACCTCCTCCCCGTTCATAAATAATCTCCAGTTTCTATAATTACATCTCTCATATAAAAATATTCGAGAGAATCATTTTGACTTCTTCAATTTGAAGAAGTTATATTTATTCATTTAAATAACACATAATCATATGAAAAAAATAATAACAATCATGATATTACTTGCTGCAGTATGTATTACAAATGCACAAGTATCAAAAGATACATTGAATTTCAAGTATCCCTCAGAAATTCAGATTACAGCCCCAAGAATGAATGCTCCCCTTAACGAAGTTCCTTTTGCAACCAGCATTGTTGGACCGAATACATTAAACGAGCAGCCGAAAACTATATCTATGGATGAGGCTCTAAAACTTGTTCCAGGTGTAAAAATTGATAATCAGTCCGATGCAGAAAGAATTCATCTCTCAATCCGTGGTCAGGGAATTCTAACTGAAAGAGGAACACGCGGAATTAATTTACTTGTTGACGGCATACCAATGAACGATCCGACAGGGTTTGTTCCTGACTTTTTTAATATTGATTTCAATAATGTGGCCAAAATTGAAGTTCTTAGAGGTTCAGCAGCTGCATTATTCGGCGGCTCAGCTTCAGGCGGAATTATCAGTGTTACTACACAAAACGCTCCGAATGTTCCTTTCTTCGGCGAAGTGTTTGGAACGGGAGGATCAAATGGTTTTTGGAAAGGAGCCGGAAAATTCGGTGGACAATCAGATAATACTAATTATTTAGTCAATTTTTCCCGCACGATGGGTGACGGATACAGACAACATGAACATTACTGGGGAAATTATCTCTCAGGCAAAATGACATATACTCCTTCTGAAAATGTTACATTGATTCCAACTTTCATTTATACCGATGTATATCATGAAAATCCGGAAGGTGTTCCCTGGTCAACTTATCAACTTGATCCTAAAATCCCAAATGATGCTTCAATCCCTGACAATGAATTCATTGAAACAGTTCGTTCTACTGCAGGATTGAATGGTACAATAAAACTTGATAATAGCCAGGACATTCGTTTTGACGGTTATGTAAAAAGAGGAACTTTCACTGAATCATCTAACGGTTCTTATAATTCACAAACTTTAACAACACCTGGTGCTTCAGCTCAATATGATATTGGGTTCGGTTCTGCTAATTCTTCATATAAAAATACAATCAGTGCGGGTATAGATTATAGCGGCCAAACCATAGATCAGAATAGTGTTATTCATTTTCAGCAACTGCAGGCTGGTCTTGCTGATACAATGACTGCCTTGCAAAATATTAAACAAAGCGGCCTTGGCCTCTTCTTATCTGACAAAATGGATTTCACAAGTGAGTGGAGTGCAGTTTTCAGTGTAAGGTATGATAAAATTCATAATGAACTGACGGACCTTTTTGATCCGACTGTTACAGGGAATGCTGATTTTAACAGAGCTACTGGACGTATCGGGCTCACATATTCTCCGATGAAAGAAGTCAATTTCTTTGCTAACTGGGGACAGGGATTTCTTCCTCCAGCAACTGATGAACTATTAAATAATCCTAACGGATGGACTGGTTTTAATAATAGCCTAACATTTGCAACATCAAATAGTGTTGACCTTGGATTAAGAGGTGCATTAATGAATAACAATTTATATTATGATGTTTCAGGATTTTATGAAACAACTGCAAATGATTTCGACAGATTTAGGATATTAGATCCTCTTAGAAATCTTATGGATTTTTATAGAAACATCGGTTCTACTCGCAGAATAGGAATAGAATTTTATGGCGCTTATTTCCCGGTACAGAATTTGGAGTTACAGGTTGCATATACTTTTTCAGACTTCCAGTATACTAATTCCGCACCAATCCAAATTGTCATGGATGATACTACTGATTTAAGATATATTAAAAATGGCAATTATTTACCTAATTCACCGAAGCATCAATTATATGTTGACCTCCAATATACCTTTATGCCTGGTTTATCAGCAGGCTTGAGCGCTGAAATGTACAGTGAAGCATATATTGACGGTGCTAATTACGAATCAGAAGCAGTTCCTGCGTATACTCTACTGCATGCCAGGATTTCATATGTATTACCTCTAAAAGGTTTTGCACCTGAAATTACTCTCAGCGGAAGAAACCTTGGCAACGTAAAATATGTTGCGTTCAGTGAGCCAGATGCAAGCGGTAATTCATATCAGGCCGGAGCCGGAAGAGAATTATTTGCAAGTATAAGATTCAGATTCTAATAATGTTATCCCTCTCCTTTTTAAGGAGAGGGATTTTTTTGTATGTAAAAAAAAGGAACTTAAAATGCTACTTACTCACCTTCATTTAATGCTTAACCATATACCGATATTCGGATCGATAGTTTTATTTTTCCTGATGGCACATGCTGTTTTTTATAAAAAGGAAAAACAAGTAAAAATATATCTCTGGTTTTATGTTCTGATTGCTTTGATAACTATTCCAGTATTCCTTACTGGCGATCCGGCACAGGATTCAATAATTAATCTTCCTGGAATTAACAAGGCCACAATAGATGCACATGAGACCTTTGGTTATATTTCTCTCATAACAATACTATTACTAGGAATTTCTGCTGCAGCAGCTTTAAGGTTTTTCAGGACAAAAGCAGAAATACCACCTTGGTTTAAATACTCATTTATTGTTGTTGCTTTTATTTCTGTGGTTGCAGTTTCCTGGACAGGTAAAACAGGCGGTGAAATAAGACATTCTGAAATAACATCGGAACTTCGGATTTCCAAATAATTATTGATCATGGATTAGTGTAATTTGGCCGGTATAGATTTACAAAGATATTAGAAAGAATATGTCTGAGAAATTATTTTCTTTTTTGGGATAGTAGATTTTATAGCAATGAGACTGATATCATCCTCGAATCTGTTTCCGGTAAATGAAATAAATTCATCTTTGATTTTCTGAACAGAATCGTCGGAAGGAGAAATACCCTTAATAACCTTACTCAGGCCGTCAACACCGAATTGTGCACCCGCAGGATTACGTGATTCAAGCAACCCGTCCGTAATAAGATATAGCTGATCATCCTCATTAAGCTCAATTAATTCTTCATTATATAACCCATCGGCAGCGAAACCAAGAAGTTTACCCTTCGATTGTACCTTTTTAACCTCATCCAATCCTGCAGGTTTATAAAAAATTGGAAGATCACCGGCCCCTGAATATTTTACAGTTCCATTTTGGTTGTCCAATATTAAAATCGAAAGAGTAGCAAACACTTCTGATATTTTTGCATCCTGATAAACGGAACTATTAACATGCTGAAGGATTTCATTTGCTTTATATTCATTTGCAGTTTGAAGGACCACGCGTAGTGCACTCCGGACATAACCTGCATATGCATAAGCAAAATACCAAGCGCCCCATTTTTTCCCCATTACATCACCGAGAATTACAGCAAGATTATTATCATCAATGGGGACATAATCGATAAAATCCCCTCCCGGAATTCCATGATATGGAACGTGCCATTGTTTTATATCGAATCCTTTAAAAGATATCGGTTCATCCGGGACGACTTTTGCTCTCATCCGGTCCGCTGCACTATGAAGTTCTGAAACAGCTTTCTGACGTTCTTTTCCCAGACTTTTTATTATTGCGCTTACTTTTGCAACGACTATTCGCGGACCCGCAGTTTTAATAACATAATCCGCAATTCCCATATCATAACCATCAAGGACATCATTTTCATCGCCTTTAGAAGTAAGGAATATAAATGGTATCTGTCTAAATTGACTATCGGCCATTAACATTCTTCTGAACTCATAACCATCGATAATCGGCATCATTATATCTGATATAATGATATCAGGGGGATCTGCTTTAACAAGTTTAAGTCCTTCTTCAGCGCTTGTGGCAATAATACAATTAAGTCCCGCTTTATTAAGATTATACTGAAAAAGACGTGCAAGGGAGATATCATCATCAACCAGAAGCACTTTTGAAACATCTGACTGAGGAGTGGTTTCTTCAAGTTCCTTAGCGCCGAAGGCCTTGTATATATCCGCCCTTTTAAGAATTGCCTGAACCTTTAACAGAAGGTCATTTATCTCAAATGGTTTTATTATTATATCGTCTCCCCGGGACTCCAGAGCTTTATTTTTAACTTCCTGAGACGAATTAATAGTAACAAAAATAAATGGAATTGTGCGGTAAATTTCTTTTTCTCTGAGTTTGTTACAGAAGGCAAATCCGTCCATTTCTTCCATCATAACATCGCACAATACAAGGTCTATATTATTTCCCTCTATTATCTTAAATGCTCCGAGGCCGTCTACAGATTCGAAGACATTATAATTATTTTCATTCAGATGATGAGCAATAAGTTTTCTTATTGTATCATCATCATCTATTATGAGGACAGAATATTTTCTGTTAGTATCCATAATTAGCAGAATACAAATAATTACTCAAAACTTTTAAGTGCTTCTTCTTTTGTTTTAAATGATTCAAAAACCCGGTACATCCTTGTAAGTTCAAACATTGAATGGACAGCCGGCTGAAAACCAACAAGTCTTAGATCCCCGCCTAAACCGGTTACCTTTTTCAATGAAACAACAAGGGCTCCAAGAAAAGTAGAATCGATAAACTCACATTCTGACAAGTCGACAATAATCTTCCGCCATCCTGAATTGATATCATTAGTAAGGATAAGCTTAAACTCTTCTGCTTCTTTTAAAGTAGCCCTTGTAAGGTTAACAACCTCAACTAGGACGTCTTCGTGTTTATCCTGAATAAAATCCATATTGAAAATCCTTAATTTATTCTTCCGATCCGTGTTCGATATTATATTTTTCCATTAATCTATAAATGGTGGCTCTTCCGAGCTGAAGTTTCCTGGCAGCTTCAACAATATTACCATTTGTAATTCTGAGGGCATGTTTTATTGCTTCCTCTTTTAACTTTTCAAAAGGAATAACAGTATCATCACTAAACAGTGAGCCGGAAACATCGTAAGATCCTTTTCCCTCGGCATTTTTAATATGAGGAGGCAGATCATCTACATCAATCATATCACTTTCGGAAATAATAATACATCTTTCGATAGTATTTTCCATCTCCCTTATATTTCCGGGCCAGGAATATTCATAGATTAATTTCAATGCTTTTTTAGTGAAACCCTTTATTTGTTTCCCTAATTTTTTATTCATTCTGTCCAGAAAATGATGTGCTATAATGAGTATATCCCCTCTTCTATGTCTAAGCGGCGGAATATATATTGGAAAAGAATTCAACCTGTAATATAGATCCTCCCGGAATTCTTTCTGTTCCACAGCCTGCTTAAGATCTCTGTTAGTAGCAGATATTATTCGGACATCTGTTTTAATTGTTTCAGTACCACCGACTCTTTCAAATGATCTTTCCTGAATAACGCGAAGAAGTTTTGCTTGCAAAAGCATTTCAAGTTCACCGACCTCATCCAGAAAAATTGTCCCTTCGTTTGCAACTTCAAATTTACCGAGTTTTCTTTGATGGGCACCTGTGAAAGATCCTTTCTCATGTCCGAACAACTCGCTTTCAAGGAGTTCTCTCGGTATAGAAGCACAATTGACAACTACAATTGGTTTATCTTTCCTGTTACCGTTATAGTGAATAGCTCTTGCAATTAATTCCTTGCCGGTTCCGCTTTCACCGTATATAAGGACAGTAATATCGTTATTAAGCACTTTCGAAACCAACTTAAAAACATCCTGCATCTTCCCGTCTGCTGATATGATATTATCAAAGCTGTAATCCCTTTTTAAATTTTCCCTGAGATTGACTATTTCTTTAGATAATTCATGTGCTTTAATGGCATTTTTAATTGCAGGTTCAAGCCGCTGCATATCAATTGGTTTCGCAAAATAATCGAATGCTCCAAATTTGAGAGCGTCAACAGCAACCTCAATACTTCCCTGTGCGCTTAACATAATAACCGGAAGGTCCTCATCAAATTGTTTAACTCTTTTAAGAGTTTCAATTCCATCAAGTCCTGGTAGCATTATATCTAAAAGGATAAGATCAGGTTTTGCCTGAAGCCTTCGGAGCATGTCTTCGCCGTTAAAAAAAACTTCAATATCATATTTCCATTTGTCTTTTACCCAGAAAGATAAAAGCTTGGATATCGCCTGTTCGTCATCCACAATAAAAATTAATTTTCCCACAGTAAGTCCTTACATTTTATATATGGTTTTTTGGTAATTTAATAGCAAAGGTAGTTCCTTTACCAACTTCACTTTGAATCGTAATAAAACCTTTATGCAAATCTATAATTTGCTTAACAAACGCAAGCCCAAGGCCAGTTCCCGGAATTTCAGTTCCTGGTCTGCTTACCCTGTAAAATTTCTGAAAAACAAACGGAAGGTCTCTTTCTGGAATTCCTATACCAGTGTCGCTGATAATAATTTCAATTTCTTTAAATAGATTTTTAGCTATAATTTTTACTCTTCCCTTTGGGTTTGTAAATTTAATAGCATTATTCAACAAACGTGCAATTACCTGAGAAATTCTATCTTTATCTGCATCTATTAAAATTTCTTCATCGGGAAGTTCTCCGGAAAGGGTAATATTTTTAGATTCTGCACTTTTGATTTGAGAATCTATGATTTCACTAAGCATTGCAACCGCATCAAACCGGAATTTAACAATATCAAGCTTTCCGCCTTCAAGTTTCGATATATCAAGTACGTCATTGATAAGACGTGCAAGCCGTTTCCCTTCATGAAGAATAGTATTATTAAATTCATTTTTCATTTCATCTGGCATATCCGGATCAGAGGCAATTGTTTCAGAGAATCCTATTATTGATGCAAGAGGAGTTCTCAGTTCATGGGAAATATTAGAGACAAATTCATTCTTTAGCCGGTTCAACTCTTCAAGAATAGATCTTCTCTGGTTCGCTCTCTGTCTTTCAATTGCAATAAGTCGGTTAGCTTCTACAAGTTTTATTCCCAGGCTCTCAATTTCATCGGTAATTTTTCTAAGATGAGTAATGTTTTTCCCGGTCATCACAATTTCTGAGATTTTATTGTTATGATAAACCGATTTTGCATTAAGCCCAAAAAGAATCTCTTTGCCATAATTGGACATGAAGGAAGCTTCAAATGCACTTTCAGGAGCACCCTCAATCAGGCTCTTAAAAACGTTTGCAATCTCTACATTATACCTGGAAGTTACAATATCCATTACATGCCGGTTAATCAGATCTTCTTTTTTAAAATCTAAAGTGAGAGCTCCATTCAGGTTTACATTTTTTATTACACCCCCTTCATCCAAAATAAGGATAAGATCTTCTTCAAGATCAAGCAGAGTATCTAATTTTTTTTGAAGCAGCTCCGAATCTGAATCTGTATTCTTTTTTGTATCCATATCCTGATCCGAAGCAACCATGTTTGATGAAACCTGAATATTTTGGCGATATTAAAAAAACCTTATGTATCAAAGTGATGCATAAGTTGATTGTTGAAAATATGATGTTTTTGCTATTAAATCAATAAAATAATACTGTATAAAAAATATTTTGAGACACTAATTCCTATGAAATTACTTGATTTTTCCCTGTAGGGACTCATAATATTTAAGAATAAGATCTTCATAATCTTTTTTATACCCTTCCTGAACTGCCCTATTTAGCTCATCCTTTATTTTATTCTTTCCTTTTTCTGAAGACAAAATAAGGTCAGGCGGAGATTCGCGGACTATATCTTTACCCGATTTGGATTCTCTCTGCTTTTCATAATCTCTTTCATTTATTGAATGCTGAGCATCCAAAAGACGGGATAAAATCCTTTCCTGTTTCTGCACCAATTGCTGGTCAAGTTTTTCAGAATTCATATCAGATACAATCTCCTGCATCTGTTTTGCAATATTGTCAAGATTAGCCGGAAGACGCTTAGAGTCTCCCGAATTCCTTGCTTCATTATTCAGTTGTTCAATTGATTTTTTTATCAAATCCTGCTGCTGACTTAACCTCTGAAGTTCAGATAACTGCTGCTGAGACATTCCCTGACCTTGCATTCCCTGCTGCAATTTTTGGGTCATGTTATTTAATTCCATCTGTTGACCGCTCATCTTCTGCAGCTGCTGCATCAAGGACATCATACCGCCCCCTTGGCCGCCACCCTGCATCATTGATTCCATTGCTCCTTTCATAAGGTTGGCAGATTCATTTAATGAACCCATAGCATCTCCTTCAGTGTTTGCAGCCATAGGACTGTTCCTGTTCTGAAGGTTCTGCTGAGACTGAGACATTTCCTTCATTGCATCTCCAAGTGCTTTTCCCATCTCTGGTGTTACCGCAAAAGTCTTTTGTGAAAGTTCATTTAACTGCTGCATTATTCTGGAAAGACTCCTCTGTAGGCTACTTTGTTTTTCTGCATTTTCATTAAATGAAGTAGAATTCTGGTCCAATGACTGAGTCTGTTTCTTAAGTTTTTCCTGTTCTCTGGAAAGTGCTAAAAGATTCTCGAGTGTTTTCATCAAGTCGGTTAAAGTCTGCATCTGGCTTTGCTGCTGCATTGACTGCTGCATTGACTGCATTTGCTGCTTCATCTGCTTCATATTCTTTGAAATTTGCTGCTGCTTATTCATTGCCTGCTGTTTCTGATTCTGTTGAAGGTTCTGCTCTGATTGTTCTGAGAGTTCCTGGTTTTCCTGCTTATCAAATTGATCTTCTGTTTTATCCATCTGGTCTTTAGGCATATCCTTGAATTCTTTCATTTTCTCTGCCAGATCTTCCATTTCCTTTTTCATTTTATCCAGTTCTTTTGATATCTCATTCTGTTTTTGCGTTAGTTTATCTTTCTGATTTTTATCATTAAGGCTGCTGTTGTTTGTTTCTTTCTGCAGATCATTCTGTTTCTTCTCAAGATTTTCTACACGCTTTACAAGTTCATTCATCTTTTCTTCTATCTGCAAACGTTTAAGAAGATTCATAGTCCTTTCTATACTTTTCTGAAATTGTTCTTCATCAATCTTAAAGTTTTTCATCGCTTCCTGAGTTTCCTGTCGATTCATGTTCTTTAAAACATTCTGAAGTTTTTCCATAGCTTTCTTCATTTCATCACTAGTAAGTTGTTCCATCAACTTCTGAAGTTCCATATATTTCTGCAGTGTTTCTTTTGAAAGAAGATTATTCTGCTGAAGCTCCTGCTCCATTTTATTCATTTGTTTTGAAGTCTGATCAACCTTGCTTTGCATTTCCTGGAATTTCTCTACTGCCTTTTGCACCTTCTCTTTTTCCTGCCAGGTCAAATCTTTCTTATCCTGCTTCATATCCTGATCAATCTTCTCAAGGGACTTCTTTAATTCCTGTGCATCCTTTAGTGTCTTACTTAAATCTTGTACTGCTTCCTGGTGCGTATCGTCGGCACGGGAAAGGATTTCATCTAGAGATGGTACACGAACATCAAAAGTCGATGATTTCGCAGATTTAGGACCTGATACGTTATCATTATCGAATACCTCGAAATAATATGTAACCACATCCTCTGCCGAAAGTACAAGTTTTGTCAAGTTCCAGATGTAGTTAATTTCCGACTCAGTTTCATTTTTATTTATTGGAATTTCAACGGATGTGAATTTATCCTGAGCTTTTGAAAATTTAGAATATGAAAGTCTGTAATTTACGAGTAGCTTAGTAAATCCATAATCATCAGTAATTTTCAACAAACAAGTCAGGCGGCTGTCGTTAGCAAGAATTGAGTTCTCGTTTGGTTTTATAACTTCGATTGTCGGATAAGCATCTACCAGAGACTTTATTGTATATGTAATGGGCGACTGATTATTATTCTCATTAAGGTCAGTTAAAATAATCTGATAGCTGATGTCTCCTTTTATTCTGTATTTACCTTTTGCTTCATTGCCGTTAACAGCTAAACTGTAAAACGAAGTATCTGAAAACTGAAGTTTTGCAGATTTAAGTTCCTTTGTAGATGTCAGTACAAAATCAACATAACTCCCGGATAAGGAAACAATATTCCCATTATCTTTCTGAATTATCTGAGGCTGTCTCGAATAAGATGGCGGAGTTATAGTTAAATCAAGAGTTTTAATTATTGGCCGGTCAATTACATCTATTTTGAACATTTCACTCTTCAGATTTTCTGCCTGCGCATAATATCCAAACGATTGTCTCACAGCATGAATATCAAAACTATAAGTGCCTGTTGAATCAACTGTAATTTTCTGAATTACAAAATCTGTTTGGTCTTCATACTTTATTGCAAGGAAAGTTGTTTTGGGAATAGGGCCAATAACTTTAAATTTAATCCTGACATCATCACCTTTTGTTATAATCGCATTTCCGGGATGAACATCAAAATAAAATTTCTGCGGCGGAATAAAGTCCTTATTGAATTGGATTAATCTCCCTGAGGCAGCATGCAGCCCCGGAACAAATGTCAGCAGTACAAACGCTGCTACCACTGCTCCCGTAAAATAAAAAAGGAGCTTCTTTACTTTTCTAAAACTAACCAGGGACTCAAATTTAATCGATCTTGTCTTTTTATATACCTGGAGAAATGCAGCATTGATAAGTGTTTCAGAGTATATATTGTTCTGACTTTCAATTGATACAAGCTGCATAGCATTGAGCAGTTCATCATTAACTTCGGGAAAGGACATCCCCACCTTTCCGGCTGTTTCATAATAATCGATTTTTCTGAATAAATTAAAATACTTTAAGAGTGGCAGAATGAATAAGTAACAAATTGCTCCGATTGTTACCACAAGAAATATAAACATAAAAACTGTTCTTACAATTGAGGAGAAATAAAACAGCATTTCAACGAAAGAAAAAAATGTAAGCATTGAAATCCCTATGAGAACTGCTTTCTGAATTCCAAGAGAAGCATAGAAAGAATATTCCTTCTTTGTCAGGTTCTCAAGCTTGCTTATTATTTCTTTATAAAAATTGGACTCTTTTCCCATCTGTATTGTTTTACTTAGTTAACGCATAAATTACAAGATTAGTTCCAAATTTAAGAGCCTCTTCTCTTTTTTCCGGTGGATCGCCGTGTACTTCAGGATCATCCCATCCATCACTTGGATTTGATTCATACGTATAATAAACTGCCAGGCGGTTATTTATGAAAATACCGAACCCCTGCGGCGGCTTGCCATTATGCTCATGCGTCTTAGGCGGTCCTGCCGGGAAATCATAAACTATGTGGTAGAGTTTATGATTAAAAGGAAGCTCTATAAAATCCTTATCCGGATATACTCTTTTCATTTCCCTTCGAATAAATTTGTCCAACCCATAATCATCATCTACATAGAGGAAACCACCGTTTTCAAGGTATTTCCTTAAACGAATAATTTCATCTTCCGAAAAGACAATATTCCCGTGTCCCGTCAGAAACAAAAAAGGATAATTAAAAATGTCATCCGATGCAATATCTACAAATTTATATTCAGCTTTAACTTTCAGATTGGTATGATCTTTAATAAAATTAAGAAGATTAGGTTCTTCAGTTGGACCATTATACCAGTCTCCTCCCCCGCTGTATTTAAGCCGGGCTATCCGGAACAGACCATCTTGTTGGGCCAGGACAGGAACAGCCAGAAAGGCTAATATGATGAAATAAAAAATCTTCATAGAAGTGTTAATATATTGTAGAATCGACTATTTATCAATTATTTTAGTAGTACCCCGCACATAGACCGGATTTTTAAATATTATTTTTCATTATTAAATTTGCAAACTATTGTAGGTAAAATATGGCAAAGAAATACTGGCTTTTCAAAGCTGACCCTGAAGTTTTCTCAATTGAAGATCTCATTAAAAGTGATAATCAAACAACATGCTGGGACGGTGTGAGAAATTATCAGGCAAGAAACTTTATCCGAGATGAAATGAAATCCGGTGATGAAGTCCTTTTTTATCACAGCAACACTGAACCCAATGTTATTGTTGGAGTATGTAAGATAGTAAAGGATGCCTATCCCGATTTAACCCAATTTGACCCCAAGAATAAACACTACTTCCCTGCGGCTAAAAAGGATGATCCACCCTGGTTTATGGTTGATATAAAATTTATAAAGAAATTTAAGATTCCTGTCTCCCTTGCAGATATTAAGTCAAACAATAAATTAAAGAATATGCGACTTATCCAAAGGGGAAACCGATTATCTGTAATGCCTGTTGAAAAAGAAGAATTCGAAGAAATTGTCAAATTGGGAGAATAATTACTCCTGAAATAAAGTTCGCAGAATAACCGAAAGGTTCAATTGATTTTCGTTCACATTTGAAATAATTTGCATGTATTATTTAACGGTAAAGTGCAGGTTAATGTGAAGAATAATATTATCTCACTTCTAATTGTCTCTTTTTTTATAAGCAGCTGCGCTCATAGTTATTCCATTTATAGCAATGAGTCAAAGTTACAATTCTACGACAGGGTAAATAAAAAAAGTATAGGGAAGGAATGCATATACCTAACCAAAAAAGATGGAGATAAAATAAAAGTAAATACTTTCACACTTGCTCCTGATTCAACCATCTATTCTAAATTTGAATTAGGTACCGCCGACTATATTAATACAGATGAACTTAGTCAGATTGAATTTGGAAATAACTCTAAATTGGGAAGTTTTATTTTGGGGATAGGTGTCGGAACTATTGCTACAATACCGGCAGTGGCCATAATGTCAGCTGCCGGATTTGGGGTGTGGCAGTTATTTATTCTTCCCTCCATTGGCTCCATAATTGGAACTTCTATAGGTTTATCTTCCGGCCCTGATATAATAAAATTACAATAATTGCATCAAATGAAAAAAATCATTACTTCTATTCTTATAGTTTCTTTCTTAATCAGCAGTTGTACGCATAGTTTTAATATTACAAAGTATGAAACAAATTTACAATTTTATAATAAAGTTAATCGCCAATGTGATGGTATGGATGAGATAATTTTAAGAACAACAGATGGCAGTGAACTGAAAGTTACAAATTTTATCATGATGCCTGACTCTTCGCAATATATTAATCTTCTGAATAATAAGCTGGAGTTTCTTAAAACGGAATCTTTGAAAGAAATGGAATATAAAGAAACCATGTGGGGAGTTATAGATGGTGCCGGTTTAGGATGCCTTTCAGTTGGCGCTGCAGGAGCATTAATTACTTTGCCTTTCATTGACCATCGTGATGCCTATTCAGGATTAGCCGTTGCTATGATGGCTATACTTGGAGCAACTATAGGTTTTATTGGCGGAGCCATTTGGGGAGGAATCCATCAGAGTACTATTATTCTGGATTTACGTCAGCATCGGAATCCAAAGTAAAATTATTCTTCCTACCAAAATATTGAAAACTGATCTATACATTTATCTCCGTCTCTTCAGTTTCATCAATTTGTTCAATCATAGAAGGCGAAAGGGTTTTTGTCGTTTTGGCTCCTAACTTTTTAATCTTCTCCACACTATTTATCAAATTGCCTCTGCCGGATGAGAGTTTCCGAATAACATCATCATAATTATCCTGTACAGCATGAAGTTTCTTCCCCATATCTTCAAGAACCGAAACCATATTCACAAATTTATCATATAATGCACCGCTTTGCCTTGCTATTTCAAGTGCATTGCGGTTCTGATTTTCCTGGCGCCAGATACTTGCAATCGTCCGCAAGGTCGCAAGTAAAGTAGAAGGACTCACAATAACTATGTTCTTTTCAAATGCGTCATTGAATAAACCGCTTTCATATTGAACTGCAAGTCCGAATGCAGGTTCAATTGGCATAAACAACAACACAAAATCAGGGCTATTAATACTATAAAGGTTTTGATAATTCTTAGCGCTCAGACTTGATATATGTTTTTTTATTGAAGAGATATGTTCTTTCAAACACACAGCCCTAATGTCCTCATCCTCTTCCGATATATATTTTTCATATGCTGTTAAAGAAACCTTGGAATCGATAATTATATGCTTATTCTCAGGCAGGTTTATTATCACATCCGGTTGAAATCTCCTGCCGTCTTCCGACAAAAGACTTTCCTGAATCTGATATTCATTCCCCTTCACTAAACCGGACTTCTCTAATATACTTTCAAGAATAAATTCTCCCCAGTTCCCTTGAGTCTTGCTTTCACCTTTTAATGCTTTAGTAAGATTATTGGCGTCTTTACTCATCTGCTGGTTTAACTCATGCAGCATATTTATTTGCTGACCTAAACTAGCTCTTTCTCTTGTGTCGCTTACATAAACCTCTTCTACTTTCCTCTGGAATCCGGCAATTTTCTCACTTAATGGATTAAGGATATCGTTAATGTTTACTTTGTTCTGCTCTGTGAACTTCCTGCTTTTTTCCTCGAGTATTTTATTTGCAAGGTTCTCAAATTCAGAGCTAAACTTTTTCTGGAGCTGTTCTACATCATCCTTTTGAGTTACAAGTTTTTCCTGAAGATTGCTGAAATCAGATTTAAGTGATGAGTAGTCTGAATTAAGGGATAGAAATTTATTCCTCTCCTCTTTTAGCTGCTGGTTTACAGAATTAAGATTTTCCTGAAGCAATTCGACCCTGGCAAATGCTGCGCTCTTTTCCTTATTAAGGTCGTTAATTTGGTTAGTGAGAACTGCTGCGGCCTCCTGTGAAATTCCTCTATCTGCGCCGGATTTGACTTTGAATAAAAACCAGGCTATTATTCCACCGAATAAAATTCCTAATATTATATAAATAATTTCCATAATAATTCCCGTTAGATATATACAAAGTTAGCTTTATAAATTATTATTTCAAACGACCATGGCGAAAATGATCGAAACCCGGGAAATGGGTGTTTAAATATTAGATGGCCATTCCCCTCTTAACCGTGAAAAACTGATAATCCCCTGATTCATTAACACCAAACCAACACTGAAACAACACGGAAACAACACGGAACTAACACGGAAGATGTGACTAATGTACGTTTAAAGTTTATTATCGATTCATTTTAATTAAGATGAACTTTACCTTCCACGCTGTTCAAAATATTATCCTCTTTAACCAGCCGGTTTATCTTTTTAACATCATCATATAAAAGGCGGTCATTTTCCAAGGGAGGTACTACTTTTCGAATTTCATTATATGCAGCAGTGGTACCAACTCCCCATTTTAATGGTTTAAGAAATTCGAGTCCCTGGGCGGCAGTCATTAATTCAATCGATAAAACATTTTCAAGATTCTGCATTATTTGGTAGCATTTACGTGCCGCAATAGATCCCATGGAATTATGGTCTTCCTGGTTTGCCGAAGTTGGGATAGAATCCACACTCGCTGGATGGGATAGTACTTTATTCTCAGAAACTAAACTAGCGGCTGTATATTGAGCTATCATCAGGCCGGAATTAAGTCCCCCCTGCTTTGTAAGGAACCTGGGAAGCCCGTGGCTCAACGCGCCGTTGACCATCCTCTCAATCCTTCGTTCTGCAACATTTGCGAGCTCTGAGAGGGCTATACCCATAAAATCCATAACAAGAGCCATTGACTGACCGTGAAAATTCCCTCCTTCTATATGCTCTTCCGTATCCGGAAATATTATCGGATTATCATTTACGGAATTAATCTCAATCTCAACACGCGAAACAACATAAGTAATTGTATCCCGCGACGCTCCATGGATTTGAGGTACACATCGAATTGAATATGCATCCTGCACACGAGGATCATTTTCAACATGCGATTTCCTAACTTCACTTTCACTAATCATTGCAAGTACATTTTCAGCGGTAGCTATTTGCCCCGGAAACGGACGAAGCTTATGAAGTTTCAGATCAAATGCCTTGTCTGTTGCGCGTAATGCCTCGTGAGTCAATGAAGCAGAAATATCCGCAATTTTATTCAGTTTCCTTGCTCTAATAGAAATCAGGACAGCAAACGCTGTCATCATCTGTGTTCCATTTATTAAAGCTAGTCCTTCCTTGGCTTCAAGAACTGCCGGTTTATATCCAAACTTAAGTAATGCTTCTGTAGAAGAAATAATTTTCTCATCAGTAAACTTATTATCAATCTCTTTTTCAAAGACCTGCACAAATCCCTTTCCAATCATTGCTGTAACAAGATGAGCCAGCGGAACAAGATCGCCGCTTGATCCAACCGATCCCTGGGAAGGCACGACAGGAATAATATTATTATTTACCATACCTATTAAAAGTTCAAGGGTTGATAAACGAATTCCGGAATATCCTCTGGCAAGAGCATTAACCCTGAGAAGAATCATTATCTTTACAATAATCGGCGGGAGGTTTTCACCGCACCCCACGGCATGGCTTAGAATAAGGTTTTCCTGAAGCTGGCGAATATCTTCTTTAGATATATGTACATTGGCAAACTCACCGAACCCTGTTGTAACACCATATATAACTTCACCGGATTCTACCCACTTGTCAATAAGCGCCCTTGAACGGTTTACATTTATTTTAGCTTGTTCTGATAATTCTATTTTCTGATTCTCTTTCAGAAATGTTTCGATGTTTTCTAAAGTGAGAGACTCCCCGTCTATTATTAGAGTGTTAATTGCCATAAACCATTTTCTTTATTTTTGCTGAGTTTTCTTTATTTGTTTTATATGTAATGTGAACCGTGTTATCATCATACTTTGTAGAAACAACTTCTGCCAGAGAATGTATCTTTGCTGCTGTTTTGGAATCAGCTATATCGAGGGCAACCTTTTCTTCAATGAAAGAACTTTGTACCAGTTCATTTAATTTAAGCTTAAGAGCTGCAATGTTTATTCCCCTGGCTGCTGAAATAATAACGCTGTCTTTGTAATTGTTTTTAACATACTCAATTTTCTGTTTGTCTGGCAAAGCATCAACCTTATTGAAAACCATAAGTTGAACTTTATCACTGCACTGAAGTTCCTTCATCGTCTCTTCCACAACTTTGATGTGGTCCTCAAAAAAATCATGAGAGATATCTATTACATGTAAAATAATATCAGCATCACGAACTTCATTAAGCGTGCTTTTAAATGATGCCACAAGATGTGCCGGCAGTTTACGGATAAATCCCACGGTATCACTTATGAGTATCTTTTCATTCTTACCTATTTCAACACTGCGGGTGGTTGAATCCAGAGTCGCAAATAATTTATCCTCTGCAAAAACCCCGGCATTAGTTAGAAGGTTAAATAAAGTCGATTTACCTGCATTCGTATACCCGACAAGTGAAATGCGGATAAAATCCAGCCTGTTGTTGCTTTGTGTGACTCTCACTGATTCTATCTTTTCAAGCTTTTCTTTGAGTAATCTTATTCTTGTCCTGATAATACGGCGGTCGGTTTCAATCTGTGTTTCTCCAGGTCCTTTTGTCCCTATACCTCCGAACTGTTTTGACAAGTGTGTCCAGGCCCTTGTTAATCTTGGCAGCATATATTGAAGCTGTGCCAATTCCACTTGAGTTTTAGCTTCTTTAGTTTTAGCCCGGGATGCAAATATGTCAAGTATGAGACCACTGCGATCTACAATTTTCTTCTTTACAAGATTCTCAAGATTCCTTACCTGCACAGGAGAAAGGTCATCATCAAAAATCACTAAATCCACTTCATGTTCTTCGGCAAGGGCAGCCAGTTCTTCAGCTTTTCCCTTACCGAGATAAAATGCCGGATCTGTGGAATATTTGTCTTGTGTTATTCTTAGAATTGTTTTAGCCCCTGCCGTTATTGCCAGTTCTTCGAGTTCGTTTAAGTGTTCATCAACAACTTCTTTATTAAGATCTTTCGTATTTAATGCAGCTAATATTGCCCGTTCGGTAGTCTTTTTGGGGATATCTATCATTAAAAATTATAATTCCTTCTATTGTTTACTAAAATATTAAAAGAATTTGGCATATATTCAATTACAATAACGTTATATAAGTCATTCGTCAAACAGTTTCAAGTTCTTTTTTTGTATTACGTGCGATTGTCATTTCAACAAGAGCCAGTATCAGTGCAATAACAGCAAAATAACGCCATAATTCTGATCCATATCTTGATTGTAGGACAATTTTGACCGGATTCTCATCTTTACTAATCGGGATAAATTTTCCCTTAAAGTTAACTTTCTTAAGGTAATCTTTGAAATCATTAAATGTCAGATAAGTTGTTTTCGACTCTGCTGGATCAGGATTAACAGAGATTTCTTCTATGAGTTTATCATTGGAGAAAATTTCATAATTGCCGGCAATATTTGTTTTGTTATAGTTTATATAGCTTCCGGTCCTTTGATTTTCCAGATTTATGTATTCTTCTGATTTATCCGGTTTAACTATTTTTATCTGCGGTGACGCTATTGAAGCGATATTTATATCTGCATTTTCACCAGCAATAAAATTATTCTGGTTCCTGTCTTTTGATGCAGCATAAAATACGGATTTGTTGATTAGCGGGACAAATATACTTTTAAGGGGAAAGTTACTCCAGCTTAAAACAGGCGAAGTATTGAACACAAGCATATTTCCCTTCCCAAGTTTGTATTCGCTTAAAAAAGATGAACCATCAAGAAGAGTAATTATATTTTCTCCCTTACTCATAGTAGTAATCTTATAATGCGCGTAAATATCCGGTGACTCAATTTTCTTTTTATCTTCTTTCATGAAAATATTCTGAAACAGAGGGTGATTGTATTCTACATTTTCAAAGCTAACCGGATTTATTGGTTCATTAACTTTACCGGCAAACCCCTGAGGAGATGGGAGTCCCAGGTTCAGCATATTTGCCTGAAAGTTAGTAAAATTTGGTGTGGAGCCGGGAAACAGTAATAGACCTCCTCCCTGCTGCAAATAAGTTTTCACTCTTTCAGGATTTGGCACATTGCCTGTTGGAATTAATATTACTGCATCATAATCGCTCAAATTAAAAGATGACAGTTGATTCAGATTTCGTGAAGTTATCTTCAATGACGAGTTTTCATTTGAAGCATCAAGGGCGAGCTTAATGAAATCAGCGTCATTCTGATTATCTGTAAAAATAATTACAGGAACTTCCTTTGGGATATACATATTAACATATCTTTTATTATCCTGCATTATATCATCATCTTCCAGTTCGGCAGCGACATTAACAAAACCGGTCTGTTTTGGCGCTGCTTCCATGTTAATTATTTTAGTCTCTCCATCAGCGAGTGAAACACTCTGCTGAGCACTTCTTTCACCATTAAGGAATAATGAAACGACTACATTTTGAGCAGGTCTCTTTGAATAATTTGTAATTGTAGCAGCAAAATCAACTGGTTTATCTTTCTCAAAGATCTGAGTATTGACCTTCAGCTCATCTATACCAATATTATATACTTCTTTCCCTGAAAAATTAAATGCATACAGTTTAATTTTATTATTTAGAATACTGCTCAAGTCCGAATATGAATTATCTTTTCCAAATGAGCCGGTTTGAAAATCAGAAAGAGCATAGATTTCTTTGTTGAAATTTTTTGATCGTGACAGCAAATCTCCCGCTTTGATAATAGCGTTATGAAGAGTTCCTGAAGAATAGGACAATGGGATGGACTCAATAGTTTTAGAAAATTCCTTGAGATTGGATGTCGGTAAAATAGCATCCCTGCTTTTGTCTGAGACAAGAACCAGAGCAGCCTCATCTCCTTCCTGGAGCTGGCGCAGGAGTTCCTGAATTACACCTTTTGCCTGGTTAAAAAAAGAACCTTTGCCATCTACAACTGACATACTATAGGTGTCGTCCAGAATAAAAACCGCGGTTGTTTTTGCGGCCGAAGTTGTACCTCCGATTGCAACTCCTTCAAGTGTAGGACGTGCAAAAGCTGTAATTAAAAAGAGGATGATTAAAACCCGAAGTGCAAGAAGGAGCCATTGTTTGAGCTTTATTTTTCTGATTTTATTTTTCTGAAGTTCCTTCAGGAAAGCAAGTGTGCTGAAATCAATCCTTTTTAATTTCCGTAAATTGAAAAGGTGAATTAATACTGGTATTGAAGCAGCAATCAGACCAAATAAAACAGCAGGATTTAGAAATACCATTTAATACTTTAGTTTATAAAACGTTCAAAAATAAGAATAATTGAAGCGTAAAACTATTTAGAAAATCTTAGCTGTCACATTTATTGTGAAGAATCCGAAAGCCTCTGAATTAGTAAATGGAGGCTGGTTAAGGGGAATACTAAAATCATACTCAGGAGTTATAATAAATCTTCCGGTTTCTATATTAAGAGGTAAATTAAGCATATAATCCAGCACAGAAAAAACCTTATTTGTAGTAGTTTTAACAACCGCTGTCGGTTTTTTCTTACCATTTTTTCGTGTTACTATACGACTATTGATAAGAGATTCAGTTCCATAAATTCCGGAAAATTCCGGTTCCAGCCAAATCTGATAAGATTCTTTTTTCTTAAACATTAATTTCCTGGAGAAACTAATAATCATAGCATAATCATTCTGGGAACCAAATCCTACTTCAAAGGAGCTCCCGGTTGTAAAGAATGGGAATTCATAACTTAAATTTAATTCAACTATTCCCTTTAATCCCTGCTTCGCTATTTCACTTGTATCATTAAAAGAATAATTAGTATATGATAAAGCAGCAGTAAAATTTTCTCCAAAAGTATGAGTATAAGAAGCGCCAATTTCGATTTCATCCCAGGGAACAGTAACTCCGCTAATGTTGTAGGCGTTTATCAAAAGGCCCAATCCATTAGAATTGTTATAAAATACGCCAGGGAAATAGGCTCTTTGAGTATTTATTCCTTTATATCCGTGATATTGGATATCACTTGTGTACCCAGTTTTACAGAAGAATCCGTAGGAATAAAAATAATCCCATAAACTATCCTTACGGTCGTTTTCATCATTCTGATTATCTAATAATGATTGAGAATAATTATTTAGTGAGTCAACTGCATTTTCAACAGAATCTTTAAAACTATCATTAAAATCATCAGCGGCACTTAGAATGGTATCTCTGAATTCTTCGTTAATTTCTCCCAGAGTATCTGACGCATCCACTATATCATCGAAACTTATAGATTTAACCTTAATTATTTTTTCAGAATAATTCTTGTGAATATTAGCGAGATTTCCTGTAATGGATTCTGAATTCAGAGATAAATTTTTCAGAAGTAATAATTTAATATAACCGAGAGAATCTTTTCTTGAAAAGGACAATGAATCCTTAAGATCAAGGATGATAGAATCTGCTGAAAGCGAATAATTATGCACGTTTTCAAGCATTTTATTTTTAACAGCTAACAAGAGTGAATCTGTAAAAATATTTCCTGCTATTACCAGAGAATCTGAAAGTGAATGAACCATAGTATTTACATTTTCAGCCTCACCATTTTCCGATTCATCTTTCGGATTGTCCTGGCAGTATAACAACTGAGTTGAAAAAGAGATTATAATAAGAACCAACGACAGGTGTTTGATATTGAGTTTGATTTTATTAAGATTCATAAATGGGAAAATATAGAATAATTGGGCAATATGAAATAAAACCCAGAGGAATTTTTCAATACGTCAACATTTTATAAAATGAATAAAAATGATAAATTGTAATTTAAGAATGAACTAAGTATTTTAACAGGTAATAAAACTATTGGTTGTTATGGATAATAAGAAAATTAACTGCCTTGTAGTAGATGATGAAGAAATGTCAAGGTTGATTATATCTCAGTTTATTGAAAAAACTGATTTCCTACAGCTATGCGGTTCATGTTCAGATGCAATTCAGGCATCACAGGAGTTGAGAAGTCAGAAAATTGATCTTGTTTTTCTTGATATCCAGATGCCTGAAATGACAGGTATGGAATTTTTGAAGAATCTTAAATCAAGGCCTTACATCGTCTTAATTACCTCAAATGAAAAATATGCTGTAGAAGCTTTTGAATATGATGTTACAGATTATCTCCTGAAACCGGTTCCTTACAGCCGGTTTTTAAAGGCGGCGAATACTGTTAGGGAAAGCATAATCAGCAATAAACCGCATAATACTGCGGATAATATATTTATTAAAGTGGATTCCCAGTATATTAATTTACCTGTTAATGATATACTTTATATTGAAGCAATGGGTGATTATGTAACAGTTGTTACCGCAAATAAGAAACACAGCATCCACTCTACAATGTCTGCTATTATTTCCAAGCTCCCGACTGACAGATTTGTAAGAATACACCGTTCATATATTATTAATTGCACCAAGATATCTTCACTTGAAGAGAGCAATCTGATAATAGCTGGAAATATACTTCCCGTAGGAAGTGTTTATAAAAATGATTTAATGAATAAACTCAACATTTTTTGAATCAAGAAATAAATTTATAAAGACTATTTAGTTTAAATACTAAAAAAGTCTCCCGTTTCCGGGAGACTTTTTTTTGTTTGAACAGATTCGGATCAACGAACCTATTATTTCGAAAAGATCTTTGAGGTTATTCTGTTGCCTGCAGCAGTTGTATACCAATTAGTTGAAGAAAGACCATTACTTTCAGCCCAAACTCCAAAGTATGGATAAGCTGATGTTATGGCTGCTTTTTCTATAGGGTAATCAAATGTTACTGGAATATTCAAAGCCCATGGAAGATTATTTTTGGATTTATAATAGGTACCTGAGCCTATAAGACTGTAATCATCTACTGTTTTAAAGTAGCTATTGTTGACCAGGGTTGTTGGAGGATTATTTGGAAGATGAACTTCTTTACCTCTGTCACCGTTGATGAATATAAAAGGATTGAATGGAACAGAACCTAACCATGCAGGAGCCTGAGGTGTTGAGAATGTAATGACTACATGGAATGTTACCGGCGTAATATATGTTTTTCCAGGTTCAGTGTTAATATATGAACCTCCCATAGGCTGCATAAGATTGTGTGCATTATCAAACAGGACTACAACAGCTTTAGATTGACCAGCTTCGGTTCCATTACCTGATAATCCAATTTTGCCTGTAGTTAATTTTGTCCCTGTTACTGACTGAATTACTGAAGGACTACAGTTGAGCTGGAATCCAAAACCGTTAGAATAGGAAGCACCGATTGCTCTAAGGACAAAGTCGCAGTCCATTTCGACAACTTTATTAGCTGAGTTTGTTACAAGATCATATTTGTAATCTACTACCATATCGTTGAAATCATAATCTCCCTTAGCAGGCCATAGATCTTCAAAGGCAACCGATCCAAAAGTATTGATACCAGGATAATATGTGTTATATGCTTTGGTTGGATCATTTGGATAAGCGTCGTTAGCATCAAGAACACCGTCGCCGTCAGAATCAACTGCCTGATACATCTTAGCCATTTGTGTTTGGCTGATTGCTTCAACCGGATTAGATGATACTGTAAAAATCACATCATTGAAATCATTATCACAGCTTGCATTATCTCTTCTCATATCTTCAAAAGCAAGAACTGTTTGTTTAGTATAAGGATCCACAAGTAATACGTTATGACGCTGTAAATTTGGATCTGATTCAGGATTAAGTACTGGATCTGAGAAAACTGTCCATGCTGAATTAACAACCGGACCTGTTCCGTTAAATCCGTTAGCAACAACGAACCAACCGATACCTGTGTTAGCAGGGAATCTTCCAATTTTAACTTTATTACCAGTATTCAAATTTCCACCGCTGCCAGGTAATGAGCAATTTGGAAATACAATTGTCATAGTTGAATCAATATCACTTACTTTTTTAGGCGGATTATTGAGCGGATAAGTATAGAAACCAAGAGCGTTTCTATATCCAGCACCTTCATATATAAAGGTTACATAAACATCTGCAAGTTCAGTAATATTGACATCTGACTGGGCGCCCGCCGTTATAAATTCAGGATGTTTTACAGGTACATTTTGATATTCCGGAATTGAGGTGTTAATGTCAGAAAGTAAATGCTGATCAATAACATCATTTACTGGTTCTAAATATTTAGGAACACCATTAGCATCCCAGGTACCAAGGGTTTTATAAGATTGAATTGAGGAAGTTGACAATGATTTCTTTTCAGCAACAGGTGCACTAGCCGGTATTGAGGAATAGTCTAAAGAAGCTGTATTCCCTGAAACTGTAACTGGTATTTTAAGCGGCAAGCCTATTGACATAGGTACTGCATAGACAACTTTTACAAATGATGGAATAGAGACATTCAAAGTCAGCTGACCGTTATCATCTGAAGCTCCGCTGGCGATGAATTGTCCGCCATTATCCGGATCACCATCATAGATAGAAATAGGGAAATTTGTTAGTGTAGAGTTTGCATTTAATTTTGTTACAATTGAGACTGTAACATCATTTGTGGTTTTATAATCAAAAGTTGAGCTTATGTTAAGCTGGGAAATGTCCTTCCCGGGGGTCAATCCATTATTATTATCCGGATTAACAACTGTTGATCTTTTCTCGCAACCAGTTAATACAAAAATGGCAATTACCAGAATTGCAAGAGATTTGAGAGTTATCAGAGTTTTCATATTTTGTTTTTCTTTTATTTTGTTGTTTAAATTAATTTCTTGGTCAAAGATAGGCCGGCAAAACCTTAGGTTTAAGAATTTTCGTTAAAACCCTCTATTAATTCGACAAACATGTCCTTTTAGCAGTTGAATTTGTTTGCAATAATATTGATTTAACCAGGGTTGTAAAAACAAGCAATAATTTCACGGAAGCTACTTATAAATAAGGAGTTAGAAGAAAGTCCCGGAGTCATAAAAAACTCCGGGTACAAGGAAATCTATTTATTGGACTGAGCGATAAGGTTTAGAGCAGAACCGGCTTTGAACCATCCAATCTGGGATTCATTGAAAGTATGATTGAGCAGAACCACTTCCGTAGAATTATCTCTATGTTTTATAAGCATTTTAAGCTGTCTATTAGGAGCGAGCTGGGTTAGGCCAATTATGCTAACTTTATCATCCTCCTGAATTTTATTATAATCATCAGGATTATCGAATGTAAGAGGAAGCATTCCCTGCTTTTTAAGGTTGGTTTCATGGATTCTGGCAAAACTTTTTACGATTATTGCTCTACCACCTAAGAATCTTGGTTCCATAGCTGCGTGTTCACGGCTTGAACCTTCACCATAGTTTTCGTCTCCAATTACAACCCATCCTATACCTTTGGCTTTATATTCGCGAGCTACTTCGGGGATTGATTTATATTCACCGGTATAGAGGTTTTTAACTTGCCCAGGATCTTCTGAGTAAGCATTGACTGCACCGATAAACATGTTATTTGAAATATTATCAAGATGACCTCTGTATTTTAACCACGGACCAGCCATTGAAATATGATCAGTAGTGCACTTCCCTTTTGCTTTCAATAAAACAGGCGCGTCAATAATATCTTTTCCATCCCAAGGGACGAATGGTTTTAATAACTGGAGACGTGAGCTTTCAGGGTCAACCTTAACTTCAACCTTGGAACCATTTTCAGAAGGCGGAATGAACCCGCTACCCATCGATGCATATCCTTTGGGAGGAAGTTCCTCACCGGTTGGAGGGTCTAGTTTAACTTTCTCACCTTTTTCGTTTATAAGAGTATCGGTGATTGGATTAAATGAAAGTTTACCTGCAATAGCAAGAGCTGTTGTAATTTCTGGGCTGGCAACAAAGGCCAGTGTATCAGGATTACCGTCATTTCTTTTGGCAAAATTTCTGTTGAACGAAGTTACAATAGTATTTTTTATGCCGGTTTTTACATCGATTCTTTTCCACATTCCGATGCAAGGACCGCAAGCATTAGCCAGAACCAATCCACCGAATTTTGTGAGTGTATCAAGCTGACCATCTCTTTCAATAGTTGCCCTGACTTGTTCCGATCCAGGAGTTATAGTGTACTGCGATTTAGTTTTTAATCCTTTACTCATTGCCTGGCGTGCAATAGAAGCCGCACGGTCAATATCTTCATAGCTTGAGTTTGTGCAACTTCCAATAAGTGCGACATTAATTGTATCCGGGTAATCATATTCTTTAACTGCCTCTTTCATTTTAGAAATAGGCCATGCTTTATCGGGGGTAAACGGGCCATTGAGATGGGGTTCCAGTTCATTTAAATTTATTTCATATACATGGTCGTAATATTTTTCAGGATGTTCGTAAACATCCGGGTCAGCCATAAGCTGGTCAGCCAATCCTTCTGCGAGAGCAGTAACGTCCGCTCTGCCGGTTATCCTAAGATAAGCCGCCATTTTCTCATCAAACGGAAAAAGAGAAGTAGTGGCGCCAATTTCTGCTCCCATATTACAAACCGTAGCTTTTCCAGTACAAGATATTGACGTTACACCGCTGCCGAAGTATTCAACTATAGCGCCAGTACCTCCTTTTACTGTAAGCATTCCGGCTAATTTCAGGATAATATCTTTTGCAGAAGTCCATCCGTTCATTTTCCCAGTTAGTTTAACTCCTATAATTTTAGGCCATTTAAGTTCCCATGGCATACCTGCCATAACATCAACAGCATCAGCGCCGCCTACTCCAATTGCGATCATTCCGAGTCCGCCGGCATTCGGAGTATGAGAATCAGTACCGATCATCATTCCGCCAGGAAAGGCATAATTTTCCAGAATTACCTGGTGAATGATACCGGCACCAGGTTTCCAGAAACCAACTCCATATTTTTGTGAGATACTTTCCAGGAATTCATACACTTCCCTGTTTTCTTCATTAGCCCGGAGCAAATCATCTTTTGCCCCAACCTGAGCCTGGATTAAATGATCACAGTGAACAGTTGAAGGAACGGCAGTTGTTTTCTTTCCGGCAGACATAAACTGCAGGAGTGCCATTTGAGCCGTGGCATCCTGCATCGCTACCCGGTCAGGGGAAAGGTCTGCATAATCCTTTCCTTTTTTTAATTCACCAACGGGTTTATTCCAAAGATGGGTATATAATATTTTTTCTGTGTAAGTTAATGGGCGTCCCAATATTTTACGGGCATTTTCAACTTTATCTTTAAAGCTGGAATATGTTGTTTTAATCATATCAAAATTTGGTGCCATTTTTCGCCTAGGATTAGTTTTAAATCGATTTATTGATTAAAATACAAAAAAGAGGGACTAATGCGCAATAATTAACAACTATTAAATGCAGTTTTTTATATAATAACATTGATTTTAGTGATATAAATATCTTTTTTAATGACATGGCAAAACGAAAAATATTAATTGTTGATGATGAACCAGATTATACCCTGTTATTAAAGGGATTATTACAGCAAGAAGGGTATCAGGATATTGATACTGAAACAAATCCGACTCAAGTAGAAATGCTCCTTGAGAAATACGATTATGACCTGATAATACTTGATGTTTACATGCCGCAAATGGATGGACTAGAACTATTAGAAATTATTTGCCAGAACCATCCAACAATACCGGTAATAATGGTAACTGCCATAGATAATATTGAAATAGCCTTAAAGGCTATAAAAATCGGCGCGTATGAATATATAACAAAGCCCCCCGATACAGATCGTCTTTTCCTTACGATTAAAAGAGCGCTTGAGCAAAAATTACTTGAGAAAGAAAGGGATTCATTAAGAACATTAAATTTTGAATCAACAATAAAAAGAAAGGACTATTCGGATATAATAACGAATTCTCCTTTAATGCTAAAGGTTTTTGAGCTTGTTGAAATTTTTGCACCAACAAATGAGACGGTACTTATAGTAGGTGAAACAGGAACAGGCAAGGATTTAATTGCGAGAAAAATTCATGAAAGGTCAACCAAATTCAACCAACCATTTGTAACAGTTAATCTAGCATCTATTTCACCAACATTATTTGAAAGCGAATTATTCGGACATGAAAAGGGTGCATTCACAGGTGCAGTAGGAGAGAAAAAGGGATATTTTGAAATTGCAAATGGGGGCACAATATTTCTTGATGAAATTGGTGAACTCCCCAAAGAATTACAAGGTAAACTACTAAGAACAATACAGTACAGTGAGATATACAGAATAGGTAGTCCAAAACCAATTAATCTTGATATAAGAATAATAGCGGCAACAAATAAAGATTTACTTACAGAAGTAAACAAGAAAGATTTCCGGGCTGATCTTTATTACAGACTTAACAGAGGATTTATAACCCTGCCTCCTCTCCGTTCAAGAGGAGATGATGCACTGATTCTGGCAGAATATTTCAGGAAATCCGGGAATAAAATATATAACAAGGCAGTTACAGGATTCTCAGAATCCGTAATACAGGCATTAAGTAGATATCCTTTCCCAGGTAATATTCGTGAACTGGAAAATATTATTCTAAATGCAGTTGCGAAAACACAAAATGATCAACAGATTACAAAACTTGATTTGCCAGAATTTGAAACAAAAACAAGAGAGGATATTTCATCGCATGAAGAACTGAAATCATTGGATGAAATTATAGACAATTATATATCCTACGTTTTTAATCATACGGGAAAGAGTTTGAAAAAAGCATCGCTAATATTGGGAATAAGCGAGAGGACTTTACAGCGCAGATTCAAAAAGAAATAAGACATTTTGTCGTAAAGCGAAAGCATGTCAGACAAATTGTCAGTAATTATTTTACATTTCTTCATAGTACTAAAAATTTACCCTCATTCATTGAACAAAGTGTAACATTTCTTCCGGCATTCAATTTGCCTCTTTAATACCGATCTGAAAAATACAATCTGAGGAGCCTGCTCCGCCCTGTACGTCAGGAATTGACAAAAGGAGCAAGAAAAAATTCCACTTTCAGTATTTAATGTGAATTTTCAATTACCCGCAAGTCGGTGCCGGCTGTTCAGAATGATTTTATTTATTTCTAAAAGAAAATAATTATAAGAGATGAAGACATGCTACAAATACAATCTTTGCTGACAATGGGTGCAATGATGCTAGTATCTATTTCCTCTTTGCGTTTCAATACAATAATGCTACAGGACAGTACAGTAGAGACTGAAAACAAAGTATACCTGACAGCATTTTCACTTGCAGACGATATGATTGAGGAGATAAAGAATAAGAGTTTTGATGAGGCCACATTATTATATCCGACGACTGCAACATCTATATTAACGCCTCCTGACAGCCTTGGCCCTGAGCATGGCGAAGTTTACCCTAATTTTGATGATATAGATGATTACAATAATTATTCGAAATTGATCAGCGCTCCGCATGCAGAGGATTATACAGTAAGCTGCAAAGTATTTTATGTTGACGGGAATAATCCCGATAATCCATCCAGCATTCAGACATTTTACAAAAAAGTTACTGTGACTGTGTCCAGTCCTTTTTTACAAAATAACGTTAACCTTTCATATGTATTTACACTAAAATGAATATACTATTAGATTTAATGGGATCGACCCTTATAGGCGGAATGGTAGTACTTGCAATGTTTAACCTGAATATATTATCGACCTCTTATAAATTTTCTTCAGACTCGCAGCTGCATATGCAGCAGAATGCGAAGGCATTTGCGGATATCCTTGATAATGATTTAAGAAAGATGGGATATCATCATTCATCGACTTCAATAGTAACAGCACAGATAAACAGATTAAGTTTCTATTCGGATATAGATTCCAACAACACGCAGGATCTGGTTACCTATTGTTTGAGTGATTCTCTGGCTGCAATGGAGACAGCAAATCCATGTGATAAAATTCTATATAGAATAGTAAATAATGATACGCTTAAAGGAGCTTCACTGGGGTTAACCGATCTTAAGTTTCATTATATGAATTTAAACGGGAATACGACTACAAATCCTGACAGCATTAAATTTATAAAGGTTGAAATATGGATCCAGTCTACAGAACCAGTTGACGGTCAATATCCATTTACATACTGGGAGATGACAATAAATCCGAGGAATATATGATGGGCAAAGGAATTGTAATAGTAGCATTGGGAATTTCAGTATTGATCACCATAATGGGATTAAACTTAAACAATAATGCAAACCATGGATTAACAACGACAATAGATTTTTATGCCGATACACAGGCGAGAATTATAGCCAATTCAGGAGTGGAAATATATCTTGAAAAAATGAGAAGAAATAAAAGTTTAGCCGGCACATTTAACAACAACATATTATTGGCCGGGACATATAATATAAATATTTACGGTCCTGATTCACTACTCCAAATCAAATCAGTTGCCTCATTCAGCGATAAGACGCACACAGCATTAGTAACTGCCAAGAGAGACCCAGTGAAAATGCCTCCAATAAATGCAGCAATTTATATTTCTTCAGACAATCTGAATATTGATTTAAATGGGAATATGGATATTAACGGAAATGACCATAATACTGATGGTTCAGCCGGACCTAATCCACCCGTATCAGGCATAGGTGTTGATTCACCTGCAGACAGCGCATATATAATAAATAATATTAAGAGTAAAATTTCAAAGGATATTCAAGGACTTGGGGGAACCCCGAGCGTAAAATCCATACCGGATGGGAGTGACTGGATGACTATTACAGAAAATTTTATTTATGCGGCTGACACAAATATTACCTCCGGGACTTATACAACCGGAACAGTATTGGGAACAGCATCAAATCCAAAAATTACTTATGCTACCGGTGATTTACATTTCACGGGGAGTGCAACAGGATATGGTATCATGGTAGTAAACGGGAATCTTGATTTGAGCGGAAACTTTACTTTTGACGGGATTATAATCGCTTATGGTCAGTCAACAATTGTTACAAAAACTGTTGGTAACGCAGGTGTGTATGGAGCTGCGATTTTTGTTGGGCAAAACATTAGTATAAGTGCAACGGGCAATGCAGCTTTTTATTACAGTTCACAAGCAATAAATAAATGCATAGCGAATTTGAAATCATCCCGATTCCTGATATTAAGCTGGTGGGAATAATTTATGTGTTACACAATAGAGGGCAGATTTTATTCCTTGACGGCAAATAGTCCTAAAATTAATTTAATAAGTAACTAAATTAACAATCAAAACACAGAGGAAACATGAACAGCGCATCTACAAACGAACAACTCAGACAGGATTTATTAGAGAAATGTTTTAATCTGGGATTACCTGCAGATACTTCAGATGATATAAGCACTTTAAAAATGTATCTTTCAGTAGATTCAAAACTTGAAGATATAGTGATAGATCTGAGTATAGAGCGGCGGGAAGAAAATCCAGCCGGGTTAATATCTCAAATAATGAAACTGCTTCCTTCTAAAAGCCGAAATCGTCGTCCCGTATTATCAGAAGTATAGCAGATTGGGGAACAATTAAGAATTTTTCCTTTTCGAATTCAATTTCAAAAGATTCTTTTCTTAAAAAGATTGCTAAATCTCCTTCTTTTGCCTGAAGCGGTACATATTTGACCGCTTCTTTTTTTTCTTTCCAGGATTCTTCTTCATTATTAAATGGTATTGGATAACCGGGTCCAACCTTAAGGATGTAGCCGCTCTGGACTTTTTCTTTTTCAGAAACACCGGGAGGAAGATATAATCCGCTCTGTGTTTTACCTGATTCAGATTCAGGTCTTATTAGAACTCTGTCTCCGACCACGATAAATTTTTTCATATCAGATATTTTCATTTCCATGACCTAAAGATAGAGCTTTTCAGGGATAAATTGAAGTCAGAATAATGTAAAAGTTATCCACGAGTATATCTGATAAATTCAGGGAGAAGGAATGGGAATAGAGAAACTATTTTCAGCCCAATATGTTCAATAGATTTATTCTTTATGAGATTCTGAATAGAACCCGCGGTTCGAAGTCTACCTGAAAATTGTTTTTTCCACTCACGGTTATATTCTTCTGATGAATGCACAATACCAAGGTTATGTTTACACAATATTCCAGACAACAATTGCGCAGACTGAACTGCCATTCCAATTCCGTCGCCGGCTAACGGAGCGATTACTCCAGCGGCATCACCGATATAAAATATTCCTTTTTCTGTTAATTCTTTGGGTCCGAAATATATATTACCTGTTCCATAAACAGGGATAGAATCTAAATGGCTATAAAAATTCTCTTTTAATATGGAACCAAACCGGTGATTTTCTACTGATAATAAATGAAGCAACTCTTTAGTTGAATATTTTAATTTCCCACGATCATAAAGAGAGCATACTGTAACTGTATCAGCGCTGACGGCATTTATTCCGCAATAAATATCCTTACCGTTAAATATCCGAATTTCATTATGTGATAGGTTATTAAAACATTCTTTATTTATGTGAATTTTAAATCCATTAAATTTAGAGATAGACTGGGAGAATAGTCTTTTTAATTTCCTGTCCAAAATATTTTGTTTTCCATAAGCAGCTATGATAACCTTTGTGGATATTTGAAAATCAGGAAGTTCATGCGATTTAAGAAGAACTGAATATCTGTTCTGATACTCAGAAATCATAGTAACTTCAGCAGGCTGGAAAATTACGGCTCCTTCATATTCGGCTTTTTGCAACAGGAACTGGTCAAATTTTGATCTTTTGAGAGCATAAGCAGGGAAACCGATATCAGATGAAATTTCCTGAGAGTTTGAACCTGTAAACCTAAAGGAAGTTACCGGATTGGGATCTAGTTTCAGAAAATCATTAAACAAGTTATATTCGTCTAAAAAATCAATAACTTCACCAGAAAGAAATTCTCCGCATAATACCTCACGAGGGAATACCTTTTTCTCAATTAAAGCAACCGAATAACCTTTTTTACTTAGCAGCATAGCGGCGGAAGATCCAGCAGGGCCACCACCAATAACAGTAATATCAAAATTATGTGGTTTCATTTAAATATAACAACCATCCATCTAAAGGCCCATTTCCTTTTTATTAAATATATCCCAGAAGAAACAGAATCAAGAATCTTTGTCAAATCACTTTTAGTGAATCCTCTTTTGACTGACAGCGGTCCATCATTTTTTACCATGTCACTTTTAGAAAATAAGCGCGTTAATAGGGTTATTCCCACCCAGGCCAAGAAAGATCTACGCAAATCATTTATTACAATCCCCTTACTGCATAATTCAAGAAGCTGAGAGAGGATATTAATTATTTCATCTTCGCGAAAATGATGAAAGAAGAGAGAGCCGTGAATAATATCAACATGATTTTTAAAGGGCAGATGCCTGACATCTCCGCATACGGTTTTTACATAAGGTGAATTAATTAAAGTGTAACGGCAAGCTCTTGGATTTATATCGATGCTATAAATATCAGGCTGGGAACCATTAGAATTTAATTTCAACAGAATATCAGATGCACCTGCCCCGATATCCAGAATAGTAGTCTTGTTCAAATCTAAATTAAAAGATTCTATGGCTTTGCGAGAGACAGCATTTCCGCCTAAAAACCTGTTAATTGTTTTCAGTTCTTTTAAAGCAGAATCAATCCTATCATCTTTAATTGAAAAGTCATCCATAATTTCTGGACTATAGCTTCTCCGGAAGAACATTATGATCCCTGCAAAACGACCACTTCCATGGTAAGACCAGGGCCGAAGGCGACTGCGCAGCAGAGTTCATCTTTTGCGATGACATGAGTAATCAATAATTCTTTAAGCACAAAAAGTATAGAAGCTGAGGACATATTCCCATAATTTTTAAGAACTGTTCTCGATGGGGTCATAAGATCATCAGAAAGTTCCAATCCCTTTTGGATTGAATCGAGGATTGCTCTGCCTCCCGGATGTAGTGCCCAATGTTTAATATCTTCTTTTTTTAATCCAAACTCTGCAAGTATAGAAATTAATCTTGGCATTGCATGATCGAGAATTATTTTCGGAAGTTCTGAAGATAAGATCATTTCGAAACCGAAGTTTCCAATTTCCCATCCCATAAAACCGGATGAACCTTCAAAAAGGAACGAAGCTGTATTCAGAATTTTGAGACCTTTTATATTCTGGTCGTTAGAGAAAAGTGCAGCTGCGGCGCCATCAGCAAAAATAAGGTTAGCCATAATATTATCTTTTGTGGGTTCTGTCTGCAAATGAATGCTGCAGATTTCAGAAGTCACAAGAAGGATATTTTTTCCAGGAGGTAAAGATGAAAGAGCTTCAAGAACAGAATTAAATCCAATTAATGCAGCAGCGCATCCCATAAACCCGATATGAGTTCTTTTAACATCAGGTGGAATATTAAATTTTTCGATCAGATAATAATCAAAACCAGGGGCATAGAATCCAGTGCATGATATGGTAATCAATCTTTCAACTGATTTAGGGTTGATTTTATTTGTATTCAGTATTTTACCAACAGATTCACAAGTAAGCTGTTTTGACCATTTTTCATATTCTTTCATTCTTGTTTTAGTATCCGGTTTAATGTAACTCTTACTATCGGAATAGAATCTTGAAAGAGCATTCTCTTCTGCATCAGGGATCACAATATAGCGTGAATCAATTCCAGAATAATTTGCAGCAGTATCTATAAGCCGGTCAACGGCAGGGCGGCCCCCCATTCTTTTCTTTAATTCTTCAGATGCTTTCTTTTGAAATACCTTGTAAGGGGGGGACGACGTTGTGATATCAATAAGCATAATTTTTCCTTCAATATTGGGACATTAAACCGAAATTTTTTATAAAATGTATTACTTTAATAGGAAATTGGTCTTAACATATATATTTTTCATTACTTATGTTAAATAAACAGATACAAAATTGACAATATTTTTACAATATATTGTGCCGGCCATCTTTCTGGCAATTCCTATCCGGCAGTATAAAGGCGAATATTTTTATTATTTTCTATTTACCGGACTGGATGATGGAGTTACGTCATTTATTATGAGAAATTATCTAAATAATAATTCCAATGCATTTTATATTTCATTTGGATTATTGACGCTCTTATTTCTTCTAAGTAAAGAAAAATTCAAAAAATATATTTTACTATACGGGGCAATATTTATAGCAATTTCTGTGATAGATTGGGATGTGCTATTACCAGTGTATCATATATATCTGACGGGGATAATCCACCTATTTATTTTTATTTTATTGTTCCAAAGGCTTATAGTGGGAATGATATTAGAAAGGAAGTTCAATTTCTTTTTATTTTTAATTATTTTCTGTGAACTGACTACTATAAGTAAATATATTACAATAATCTCCGGTATGTCCGATTCATATTTATATTTTTATACGACTACTATAGTTGAAACATTTATCGGACTAATCTTTATAGTTTTCAGAGAGAATAATCCCTGGTTTATATTTAATTTGAATAAAACTGTATAAAATGATACTTAAACAATATATTTTTTGGAAAAGTTATGGTTGAAGGTAGAAGGCTCAAAATACTTATTACAGAAGATGATTTTGAAAATCAGAGATTTCTTGAATTATTTCTTAGAAGAAAATTTGAAGTAGAGTTATGTGACTCGGAAGTTAGTTTTTATGAACAACTGAAAAAATCCAGATTTGATGTTATTTTAATGGATATTTCATTAAGGGGAAAGAAGAATGGATTAGAACTGACACAAGAATTAAGGTCAATGCCTGAATATGCGAATATACCAATAGTCTGTCTGACGGCACATGCATTTAAGAAAGACAAAGAGAATGCAATGAAAGCCGGGGTGGATATATTTTTAACCAAACCAGTTCAAAACGATATACTTTTAAATACACTGCTTGAAGTAATTAAAAAAAGTGAAAAGGCGAACGAGGACAAATAATTATAATCCAGTTCTCAAAAACTTAGGTTCTTCAAGAGTCAGCATGATAGAAATTCTATGAGTATCATCGAGTCTATCATCAGAAGAGGCATTGAATCTGGCAAATGAATAATCGATATTAAGTTTGGGGAGTTTAATTCCTGCGCCAATTGTATACTGTTTAACGTCATTATAACCTGCTCTTACAGCAAAAATGTTCCTGAAGTTATATTCAAATCCAACATGCGCATTAAAACCGATTGGACCAAGGCTGCCCTCAGAAGAGAATCGTTCATTATCAAATTTAACATCTAAGTCGAGAGCAGGAGTAATAGTACCTCCGAGGAATTCAACCTGATAAGCGCCGCCGATTTTAACAGTAGGAGTTATAAGCTCATTAGTTCCGGTACTCCATGCAACCAGAGTAGTAGTAACGTCCTGGATATTAATACCGACGTTAAGTTTATCCATGACATTGTACATAGCGCCAGCATCAAAACCGATTCCATAAGCAGAGTATTCAGCGATCGAGCGGTAGATTATTTTAACGTTGGCGCCCCAGGAAAGTTTATCTGACTGTCTTTTAGCAAAAGTAAGGTAAAAAGCCCAATCCTGATCGCTAAAAGTAGTTATTAAATCAGTATTCAATCTGAAATTCGGGTCAGTAGGGTCTGTAATATTGCCGACAGCGGCATTACGTGTATCAGGGATACCATCGATACCGAGGCGCATAATACTTAGCCCAAAACTCATATCAGTACTAAAAGGAATCGCAAAACCGGCATAATCATAATTAACAAGGTTGCCATAGCGGGCATCATGCATAAGAGAAATTTCAGGATAGTTTATTTGTGCGAGGCCTGCAGGGTTGTAATATCCAGCGGTGACATCATTAGCAATGGCAACATAAGCGCCTCCCATGCCAAGAGGTCTGCCGCCGACACCGATAGCTAAAAAATCTCCTGCATATTTACCGATAACTGTTTGAGCATTTACCTGAGGTAAAAAGAAAAGAATAGCCAATGTAACAGCCGCCAGTAGTTTTCTAAGCATTAAGGACTCGCTTTTGCATGTTTGTAAAAAAGGTCTAGAAAAAATTGATATTTTCGTACTGAAAGTCAAGTCTAAATTCCTTCAAAATTAAATAAATGTTATGAGAGAGGGGTCATAATCCTCTACTTTTTTATACCCTAAAAGGTTCAAAATAGTGGAAGCAATGTTAGACAATCCAGGATTTATGACATCCGCCATTTTATACTCGTTTTTGAAACCAGGGTCATAAATAGCGAATGGAACAGGATTTAGAGTATGCGATGTTTTAGGGGTCTTAACTCCATTTTTATCAACAGTAAACATTTCGTCAGCGTTGCCATGATCAGCGGTAACAAGGGCGATGCCGCCCAAGTCATCAATAATTTTAAGGAGTTTTCCAAGGCATTCATCAACAGTTTCAACAGCCACAACAGCTGCGTCAAAATTACCAGTATGGCCGACCATATCTCCGTTTGGATAATTAATTCTGCCGAACCGGTATTCACCTGAACGAAGTAATTTTTCAGTTTCATTAGTAATTTCAAAGGCCTTCATTTTAGGTGCCTGATCAAACTGAATCTTGTCAGAAGTTATTTCTATATATTTTTCAAGGGAAGCGTCGATATAACCGGAGCGGTTGCCATTCCAGAAATAGGTAACATGTCCAAATTTCTGAGTTTCAGTAACAGCGAATGATTTTACTTTTTCTGCGCAAAGGTACTCGCTTATCGTGCGGTCAATTTCAGGAGGATATACGAGGTAGTTATGAGGGATGTGGGTATCGCCGTCATATTCCATTATACCAGCATAGAGAACATCCGGAACTCGTTGCCTGTCGAATTTAGTAAAATCTTTATCTTCGAAAGCGCGGGAGATTTCGATAGAGCGGTCTCCGCGGAAATTAAAGCACACGACGCTATCGCCGTCATTTATAGTTCCTACAGGTTTTCCATTTCCGTCAACCACAACAAATGATCCCATATACTGGTCAATCATTTTTTCATCTTCAGAATAGAAAGTTTGCACTGCTTCTTCGGCGGAATGGAAGGGTCTGCCAATTCCCAGGACATGTGCATCCCATCCACGTTTCACGATACTCCAGTCTGCTTCATAGCGATCCATAGTTACATTCATTCTGCCTCCGCCTGATGCAATTTTATAATCAAAATTATTTTCAGAAGAAAGTTTTGAGAGCAGATCGTCAAGTGGTTTGATATAATTAAGGGCTGATTTTCCCGGAACATCGCGACCATCGAGAAGAATGTGGATTCTAACTCTTTTAACTTTTTCCTTTGCGCATTCATTCAGAAGGGCGAATAAGTGGTTTATATGGGAGTGAACATTTCCATCAGACAATAATCCAAGGAAATGTATAGTTCCACCTTTTAGGCCTTTATCTACAACTTTATGCCAGGTGTCAGATTGAAATATTTTACCTGATTGGATAGAAGCATTTACTAGTTTAGCTCCCTGGGCAAATACACGTCCAGCACCAATAGCATTATGCCCGACTTCAGAATTACCCATATCGTCATCTGAAGGAAGTCCAACAGCAGGTCCATGAGCATTTAACTGTGTGTAGAGGGAGGAATTTATTAATTTATCAAGAACGGGAGTATTTGCTTTATAAACAGCATTCCCATCATATTTTTTCCCAATACCGACGCCATCCATAATAATTAATAAGAGGGGTCCTTTTCTGCCGTGAAAACCGGCTAATTTTTCAAGTTTTAATTCCATTTACAACAATCCTGACATTTATAAATTGAGATGTGGGGCAAAAATAAGCATTATTTAGCAAATATTAGTGCAGAGTCGCAATTTATTGACCTATGGGGAGAGTAAGGAGTAAGGAGTAAGGAGTAAGGAGTAAGGAGTAAGGAAAAATAAGGAATTTAATAGAATTAACAATTTTTAAAGGTGAATAGGGAGTTTCCTATAAGGAGGTTTTGATGGTTTTGATATTGTCTTTTTATAGTGAACTCATTAAATTTCAATTATAAGCGGCGGAGGATATATGAAAAACTGGTGGGTTCTATTCTTTTTATTGTTAACTATACGGGTAACAGGTCAAGCTGATCTGGAGAAGGATATTGATACGGCACTTCAGAATGCAAAAAAAGGGGTATACTGGGCACTTAATAACATTCCTGAAAAAAAGAGTAAGCTCGAGAATGAATTGATTTCAGAGAACAAACTTTACTCTTCGGTTAAACTTAGCAAAGAAATTAATGGTCTTAAAATTGAATCGACCGGATATTATGACAGTTATAGTGTGACGATAAAATTTTTTAGGTCTCATGACAATCTGATCAATGATGGTTATATTAAGCCAAAAGAAACTAAAGAAGTTTTGGAAGAAGGTAAATAGAATAACATGATAAAAAGATATATCATTCTGAGTATTATAATTTTCTTAGTATGGGATATTTTCCCGGCGAATAATTCAAGTGTTAAAAAAGCAAAAAGAAGTTTAAGATATTCTGTACTAGCAGATTCCGGATTCAATTTTGGTTATATCGGTGTAAACATGAGTGATTACGGAAGGATACAGATATCAGACCGATACGGAATTTTGAATATATGGCAATTCACACCTTTAATAGCAACCTGCGATACCTGTGTATTCAATTATTGGCTTGATGAAGGAATATTGGATACGACGAGATTTATTATTGACAGTTCATTTGCCGCAGACACTGCTTTGTATGGAGTATTCGATAATTCATTTTCAAGTCCGCCTCATCCACCGAACGTACTTGTGAAAACGACTATATACGGCTGGGGGGGGAGCAATTATGCGCTGGTAAAGTTTACTATTATAAATAAAGATAATTCATTTATGAATGCGATGATAGGGTCTGAGATAGTTGCACAGAATAATAATAAATACGGGTATGATACGGTTCAGTATGTTGACACAGCGAATATAATAGATATTTTTAATAAGACTCATGTTGGATTTGAACTTTTATCGGGGAACCTGACAACTCTGACTTCAATTGATTATTTCGACGGATATCAAAAGGATTCTTTGTACTATGTTCTGATGAATCATAATGCGATTGACAGTATATATACTTTAGATACAGCCGGATCAGTAACGATAACATCGCAGGCGCCACAGGGGATAAATCCGGGAGATTCAGTAACGGTATTTTATGGTATTGCTATAGGTGATAGTCTACCGGATGTATTTGCAGGGTTAGATACTTTAAAAATGCGGTATAACGGAACATTCACGGGGATTAAACAAAACAATTATATTGCACCTGCCGGTTATAAATTATTCCAGAATTATCCAAATCCTTTTAATCCTTCGACAACAATATCATTCAATATAATGAAGCAGGATCATGTAATATTGAAAGTTTATAATATATTGGGAGAAGAGGTATCGACATTAGTCAATGAAAACAGGAGCCCGGGTAATTATTCAGTAAGATTTGATACCCACGGACTTTCGAGCGGAATTTATTTTTACGAACTTAATGCCGGTAATTTTAGAGAAGCGAAGAAGATGATAATTCTGAAATAGGGATTGATCAAATAGCCCCCTTCCCCCTTTTTTAAGGGGGAATATGAAAGCCCAATTAATGCCTCCTTCTGTAAGAAGAAATAACACAACCATTTAATGCCTCTGTTAATAAGGGGGAATCGGAATCGATTCCCACCAAGGCACAGATACAAAGTGAAATTTTATATCCCTGGAGATGACCAGGGGATTGTTTGTGAATAACATACTGGATTTTGTTTCTCATCGAGAATTATAAGGACTGACCACAAACGGGAAACATACTCATCTTCGGGGACAATGACTCCTGAACTTTTAATTTCACCAGATATATTTACAGGCTGGTTTAGAACCAGGGGAGTAATTGTGCCTTTTATTGAAAAGAATACAGGATGATCATCCGGTCTTGATTTATATTGGAACATTAACAAAGTAGCCGTAATGATGGAATTATTTTTCAAAGGATCGATGCCTGAATCAAGCGGGATTGGGTCCGATGTTATCGTTAAGTTAGAGCCATTTAATTCAATGCCAGGGTTTGTGAGTGAAAATCCCTTATCAGGTGTAAGGACCGGATCGCCTGACAGATTCTTAAAATGGAAGCGGTGGTAGTTTGAATCGAAAATTTTATGATAAGTGCTGTAGCATTCCTGATATTTATCCTTCCAAATTTTTTTGATAGGATCGATGGAATTCAGGGATTTGGAAAGTTTTGATGTAAGGCGGAATTGGTTCCGGATTGAAACAGAGCGGAGATCCTGGGGGGTGGCATACGAAACAGGCCGATGAGAAATATAGTTAGTACCACCGCGATTTTTAAAGACCAAATGACCGACAGCTCCGAAAACATCCCCTAAAGTTTGTCTTTTAATTTGTCCCATGAAGGTGCCTCCAAAAATTTATTTTAGAATTGCACGAGAATGTTAATAAAAAGTGTGAACAAAAAGCAAGGCTAAAATTGATTCAAAGGTGTTACTGAGCTGTTACTGAGCTGTTTAAACATTGAGAATGGGTGGAAAATGGCATAAAAAATACGGGAAGAGTCTGAAAACGCTGCCTTAGCAGCATCGGCTCAGCGAATGGAGAACAATAATAATTAATTGTTGTGGACAGTGATCTGAATTAGTTCGTCTTTTCCGATAAGATCATTTAGAGTGAGTTTGGAGAGAACGCCATCGAGGAGGTTTTGGATTGTGCTCCAGAGTGAGCGAATTGAGCAGTCAATGGAATTGTTACAGATACTTTCTACACCAGCGTGGAGGGAGCAGAAACCATCTTCATATAATTTACCGCCTAGCGCCGAAAGGACATCACCGATGATGATATCCTTTGGCGCATGAGCTAATTTATAACCGCCAGTCTGGCCTCGTGCACTTTCAATGAATCCGCCTATTCGAAGAATGCGGAGAATCTTTCCCACGTTGGCGGGAGTGAGACCTTCGAGCTGACTGATTTCGGGAATAGTTAATCCATTAGTTGTAGTGGCTTTGGCTATCCGAAGCAGACATCTTATACCGTATTCTTCCTGTGCACTGAATTTCATTTTATTTTAACTTATTTACCTGACTGAAACATTGGAATTTTAGAACCGCATTGTTTTGCATACATTATTTTTGCGAAGTCATCTTCGGGAACAGAGGGGCCAGGGTTAGTGCATGCATCATTAAATATTTCTATTAATTCATTTGCAATATAGTCGGCAGAATTTCCTTCAATATCCATTCTCTGCATAAAAAAGATTAGCTCACCATTCCGGAATAATGCAACACAAGGAGAAGAGGGGGGAAAGCCTTTTATATAATAACGAACGCGGTCTACGGCTTCCCTTTCCTGTCCTGCGAAGACGGAATACAATCTATCAGGGATCTTATTATTTTGAAGTGCAAGCGAGACACCGGGTCTTGCGCTACCAGCAGCGCAGCCGCAAACAGAATTTATCATTACAAGAGAAATTTTATCATCTTTAACGAGTAAAGCATTGTCAACGTCCTGAGCAGTGAGGAGTTCTTTAACACCCACGGCTAACAGTTCATCTCTCATCGGCTGAACAGCGTCCTGGTCATATATTGGGGGACGCGATATTACATTTAACATTATTGCTCCATTATTTTATTGTATAAATCATCGAATCATTCATTCTTAGAGAAACAAGAGATTCTTCACTTCGCTACGCTTCGTTCAGAATGACAAACTAAAAATATTACAACATACCGAGTTCGAGTTTAGCGACTTCGGACATCATGTCTTTATCCCACGGCGGACTCCATACCAATTCAATTTTAACAGAATTAACACCAGGGATAGCTTTAATTTTATATTCCACTTCAGGAGGAAGGGAACCTGCAACAGGGCAGGCAGGAGAAGTGAGAGTCATTTTAATTATGACATTCGCTTCGTCATCAATTTTAATTTCATAGATCAAGCCCAATTCAAATATATCTACGGGAATTTCCGGATCGTAGCAATTCTTTAATCCCGCAATAATCTGTTCTTCAAGAACCTGTTTATCAACTTTTTTTTCTGTTGTATCCATAAATATTATTCTGTCGAAATAATTTTCTCTTCTTTGCTCAATGCCGAATGCATAGTATGCCAAGCAAGACTTGCACATTTAACTCTAGCAGGGAATTCTTTTACACCTGCGAATACAGCAAGTTTACCCAAATCTTCAATAGACGGATTATCACCGAGTTTGCCGGTAATAAGGTCGTGGAATTTATTAAACAATTCTTCAGCCTCGGTTTTATTTTTACCTTTAAGCATTGAAGTCATCAGGGATGCAGATGCTTTTGAAATAGCACAGCCTGAGCCCTGAAAGGATATGTCTTTTACAATATCATTTTCGAGTAAAACAAAGACATCAATCCTGTCGCCGCAGAGGGGGTTATAACCTTCAGCCTCATAATTGGCATTCTCCAGTTTTCTGAAATTCCTGGGACTTTTATTATGGTCTAAAATTACCTGCTGGTAAAGCTCTCTTAATTCTGAATCCATTTATTTAAAGACCTCAATTACTTTTTTAATTCCGGCAACAAGAATATCAACTTCCTGTTTTGTATTGTATAATGCGAATGATGCACGTGATGTGGCCGGGACACCATATCTATCCATTAATGGCTGAGTGCAATGATGCCCGGTCCTGATAGCAATACCTTCAAAATCGAGAAAAGTTCCGACATCATGTGGGTGAACGTTATCGAGCACAAATGAAATAAGACTGCATTTATTATCCGACTGCCCAATTATTCTTAATCCGTTAATGCGTGATATTTCTTCTGTGGCATATTCAAGGATCTCATGTTCATGGGCCGCAATGTTTTTAACGCCGATTGAATTTATGTAGTCTAGTGCGGAACCGAGTCCGATAGAACCGGCAATGTTTGGAGTACCTGCTTCAAATTTATACGGCAAAGCATTGAAGGTAGTTTCTTCAAAGGTAACTTTGGAGATCATATCTCCCCCGCCCTGGTAAGGGGGCATGGAATCGAGGATTTTCTTTTTTCCATAGAGGACTCCGATGCCAGTTGGTCCATAAAGTTTATGACCTGAAAATGCAAGGAATTCACAATCGAGTTTTTGAACATCTACTTCGAGGTGATTAACTGCCTGGGCGGCATCAAGCAATACAGGAATATTTCTTTCATGCGCAAGAGCAATAATTGATTCTACGTCATTAATAGTTCCAAGAGAATTGGAGACATAGACAACCGAAACAATTTTAGTTCTAGGAGAAAGAAGTTTTTTATAATCGTCAATAATTAGATCGCCCTTATCAGTAATCGGTATGACTTTGATAACTGCTTTTTTCTCATTTGCTATAAGCTGCCAGGGGACGATATTGGAATGATGTTCCATGGCGGAAATTATTATTTCGTCTCCTTCATTCAGAACAGATCTTCCGAAGGACTGAGCGACAAGGTTAATGGATTCAGTAGTTCCCCTTGTAAAAATAATTTCCTTTTCACTGGGGGCATTTATAAATTTTTGAATCTTAATCCGAGAATCTTCATAAGCTTTAGTGGCAGCTTCGCTAAGGTAATGCACTCCCCGGTGAACATTTGAGTTAAGATGGGTGTAATAATTAACATCAGTATTTATTACGCTCACGGGTTTTTGAGTAGTTGCTGCATTATCAAGATAGCATAGAAGTTTACCATGCACCAATGTTTTGAGAATCGGGAAATCCTTCCTGAGAGCTTCAACATCATAGATGTTTTTATTTAATATTTCAGTTTTCATTTTGCTTACTGAACTTTTCAGTTAATATATTTTCTAAATGTTCTCTTATCTCTTTTATTTTAATTCTTCTAACAACATCACTGGCAAAGGCATGAATAAGGATATCGCGGCTGGCTTTTTCGCCGATGCCTCTTGACTTGAGATAAAAAAGAGCTTCGTTATCAAGCTGACCGATGGTGGCTCCATGAGAACATTTGACATCATCGGCAAATATTTCAAGCTGAGGTTTTGTGTTAACAAGAGCTTCGTTGGACAATATTATATTATTGTTTTCCTGGAATGCATTAGTCTTTTGAGCATCCTTTCTTACAATTACTTTTCCGTTAAACACTCCTCTTGATTTATCATCAAGGATTCCTTTATAAAGTTCATGACTGTTGCAATAGGGGGAGGCATGGTCGATCAGCGTATGGGCATCAAACAATTGATTGCCGTCAGTCATAAACAATCCGTTAAGTTCTGATTCGCCGCCAGTGCCGATAAAACGAGTGGTAAAATCGTTACGTGATATTTCGCCGCCGAAGGAAATCATGTTGGACGTAAAGTTACTATTAGTTTCCTGGACTGTTTCCATACGCGCAATATGGAATGAGGATTTACTTTCCTCCTGGAATTTCGTGTGCCGTACTACTGCGTTTTCGCCGACTGAAACTTCTGTGACTGCATTAGTAAAATAAATTGACTCATCCAATCCGGCATAGTGTTCAATAATGGAGATCTGGGAATTCTTGTCTATAATAAAAAGATTACGCGGGTGAGATAATATTTTTTCTTCTTTAGAGGTAGTCAGAAAAAGAATATGAAGAGGTTCTTCAATTATCTTTCCTTCAGGAACATGAACGAAGGCACCGTCTTTAATAAAAGCTGTACTTAATGCTGTGAATATCTGGTTTGATGAATCGGCATATTTCGATAAATGCTTAATAATCTGGAGATTATTCTCATTGAGTGCTGAAGAAATATTCTTTACAGTTATTTTGCCTTTTAATGAGGACAGTTCGGATAACTTATCAGAATAAAATCCATTAACAAATACCATCATAGGAGATTTCATTCCATCGAAACGGAATCTATCCAGTTCATTTTTATCTATAGATGGGGCTTTATCTGCCAGGCCAAATTTATTTTGAAGAAGCGGAGTTATGTTAGTGAATCGCCATTCTTCATTTTTCTTAGTTGGGAAGCTGAGAGCAGAAAAATCTTCAATAGCTTTCTTTCTAAGAAGGTGAACCGGGAGTTTGCTTTCGCCGTTAAGGTTTCTTTCGAACTCATTAAACAGCGAGACATACCATTTATTTATTTCATTAGATTCTGTCATACAAGGACACCATCGTCTTTAATAAAGTCGTATCCTTTTTCTTCAAGTTCGAGGGCAAGTTCCTTGCCACCTGATTTAACTATTTTGCCTTTATACAAAACATGAACGAAATCAGGAATTATATAGTTGAGAAGTCTTTGATAATGGGTGACTAAAATGACTGCCTTATCCGGCGCTTTTAGTTTATTAACACCGTTAGCGACAACTCTTAGCGCATCGATATCGAGGCCTGAATCTGTTTCATCCAGAATCGCGAGTTTAGGTTCAAGCACAGCCATCTGGAATATTTCATTTCTTTTCTTTTCACCGCCGGAATATCCTTCATTTACGGCTCTGCTGAGCAGCGCCTGCTCGAGCTCGACTAATTTCATTTTTGATTTAATCATCTGGAGAAATTCCATAGCATCGTATTCCTCTTCGCCGCGATATTTTCTAATTTCATTGACTGCGGTTTTGAGCATGTTAGTATTACTCACGCCAGGTATTTCAACCGGGTACTGGAATGCGAGAAATATGCCTTCCCTTGCACGGTCTTCGGGAGAGAGTTCAAGAAGGTTTTTACCTTTGAAGATAACTTCACCTTTTGTTACTTCATATTCCTCCCTGCCAGCAAGAACCTGAGCCAGAGTACTTTTGCCGGAGCCATTAGGTCCCATAATTGCGTGGATTTCACCTTCGTTAATAGAGAGGTTTATTCCTTTTAGAATTTCCTTACCTGCAACGTTTGCGTGGAGGTTTTTTATTTCGAGTAACATATTATTGTTATATCCTTTAATTTTTTATTCAATTACTAACTTAAGAACAGATTCTGCGTTTCACTCTTGGCTTCGCTCAATTTAACCTACGCTGCCTTCGAGACTAATGCTCAAAAGTTTCTGAGCTTCGACTGCAAATTCCATAGGGAGTTCTTTAAATACCTCTTTACAATAACCGTTGACGATAAGATTTATAGCGTCTTCGGTTTTGATGCCTCTCTGATTAAGATAAAAAATCTGATCTTCGCCGATCTTGGATGTAGTAGCTTCATGCTCGACTCTAGCAGTCGGGTTATTTATCTCAAGATACGGGAATGTATGGGCACCGCATTTATCGCCGATTAAAAGGGAGTCGCACTGCGAAAAGTTTCTAGCATTCTCAGCTTTTTTACTAACCTTAACCTGGCCGCGGTAGCTATTATTGCTTCTGCCGGCGGAAATACCTTTTGAAATAATAGTACTTCTTGTATTTTTTCCCATATGGATCATTTTGGTGCCAGTATCGGCCTGCTGCAAATTATTTGTTACAGCAACAGAATAAAATTCACCGATAGAATTATCACCCTGCAAAATGCAGCTAGGATATTTCCATGTAATTGCAGAACCGGTTTCAACCTGAGTCCAGGAAATTTTAGAATTTATTCCCTTACAATGGCCTCGTTTAGTAACAAAATTATAAATACCACCCTTGCCTTCTTTATCGCCGGCATACCAATTTTGAACAGTTGAATATTTAATCTGACCATTATCGAGGGCGATTAATTCTACAACAGCGGCATGGAGCTGATTTTCATCTCTCATAGGGGCGGTGCAACCTTCGAGGTAACTAACATAGGCACCTTCATCTGCAATAAGAAGGGTACGTTCAAACTGACCAGTATTTGCGGCATTTATTCTGAAATAAGTTGAGAGTTCCATCGGGCATCTTACACCTTTAGGAATATAGGCAAAGGAGCCGTCGCTGAACACAGCGGAGTTAAGAGCTGCATAATAATTATCTGTTGAAGGAACGACAGAACCGAGGTATTGTTTTACAAGATCAGGATGATTTTTAACTGCTTCAGAAAATGAGCAGAAAATAATTCCAAGCTCAGCAAGAGTTTCTTTAAATGTGGTAGCCACAGAAACTGAGTCAAAAACTGCATCCACAGCGACATTGGATAATCTTTTCTGTTCATCTAATGAAATACCGAGGCGTTTGAAAGTATCCAGCATTTCAGGATCGACTTCATCAAGACTATTGAGTTTAGGTTTCTTTTTAGGGGCAGAATAATAAATTATATCCTGATAATTTATTTTATTGTAATGGATATTAGCCCAATGTGGTTCTTCCATAGAAAGCCAATAACGGTATGCTTTTAACCGCCATTCTGTCAGCCAATCAGGTTCTTCTTTAATTTTAGACAGTTTTGTGATAACGTCCTCATTCAAGCCCTTGGGAAAAGAATCAGATTCTATATCTGAGACAAACCCATACTTATATTCCTGGTTGGCAAAATCTTCTATGGTTTTAACTTCAGTATTGCTCATTTTTTCTCCAAAATCGATGCTTTTTCTAAATAATTGTAAAAAGCTTATCAAAGCTATGTAATCTATACAAAAAAGTCAAGATTGATAATTAGATTTTTTAGTAAGCAAAACTTTTGGAGTTGGCGGACGTATTCAGTATTTTTTTTAATAATAACCAGAGAGACTTTAAGACAAATGTACAATAACGACTCATATAAATCCCACGAGGAAAATATAATCAAAATGGTTGAAGAAACTGACTTTGAGTCATTCCGGCGGTCATATTTTGATGAAGGACTTACAACATCCTGGTTAGTAAATTTATTCAACACATATTTAGATCCATTGCTAGAATCAGATACTAATGCTTCATGGCTTACAATTGGAGATGGAAGATACGGCAGTGATGCACATTACCTAATTAAGAAGGGGTTTAGGGTAATGGCAACAGACATTTCAGACGCAGCATTGAAAATAGGAGCAGAAAAGGGTTTTATTAAAGAATATTCTAAAGAAAATGCAGAGCATTTATCATTTAAAGATAAGGAATGGGATTACTCACTTTGCAAGGAGGCACTTCATCATTTTCCAAGGCCATATGCGGCTATTTATGAAATGCTCAGGGTAAGTAAAAAAGGGATTGTTTTGATAGAACCCTGCGATATGTATGTTTTTTCAACATCCAGGCAAATTCTTTTTCGAGAATTAGTTGAAAAATTGAGTCCAATCCCCTTTTTCAAGAAAATCTTAGGTGATGTAAAGAGGCACACATACGAAGATGCCGGGAATTATGTATATAAAATTTCGAGAAGGGAAATTGAAAAGGTGGCATTGGGACTTAACCTAAGATATGTTGCTTTTAAGAACTTTAATCTTTCAGCTGAAATAAACGATGCAAATGGGAAAAGTGATCCAGAGGAAAGAATTGGTCCAAACGCACCGGCATATAACAGGATGAAGAAGAAGATAAGAACATTTGAAATACTTGCAAAGTTTAAATTATCTCAGCCGACAAATCTCTGCGCTATTATTTTTACTGAGCGGCCATCACAGAAAACGATTGAATTACTCCTTAAAAATAGTTATGATTTTATAGAACTTCCTAAGAACCCGTACAGCAAATAAATTGATTTTAAGTTAATATTAGGTATATTTTAAAGCTATATTTAATAATTCTGGAAGATAATTGGAAGATAATATTAAAAAAGATGTCATTACTAAAAATGATGGCGGAAGTGAAAAAAATCCTGGTAATCCAGGGAACCCTGAGAGATCAGAGAATAAAAACTATTACCGCAGGAATTTATACAACAGAAGAAAAAACTATTATTCCAAAAATCCCCAGACTTCTCAAGGAGAGAAGCTCAATTTCAATAAAATATCTATAGTAATTCCCCTTCTAAACGAAGAGGAATCGATAAACCCACTAGCAAATGAAATTCGAAAGGCTATAAAACCGTTAAACTTGAATTATGAAGTTATATTTGTTGATGACGGAAGCACGGACGGTTCTTTAAAAATAATAAAAGATATTTGCAAACAGGACAGGCGATTCAGGTATATAAGTTTCAGAAAGAATTACGGTAAATCAGCAGCGCTTCAAATAGGATTTAAGCATGTAACCGGGGACGCAGTTATAACCATGGATGCCGATCTGCAGGATGACCCAAATGAAATAGGGAATTTACTTCGAAAGCTACAAGAAGGATTTGATTTAGTTTCCGGGTGGAAGAAAAAAAGGTATGATCCAATAATCAAAAGATACTCCTCTCGATTTTTCAATTTTATCACACGCTTGATGAGCGGAATTAAAATACATGATTTTAACTGCGGACTGAAGGCATACAGAGTTGAAGTAGTTCAAAGCATGAAAGTTTACGGAGAACTTCACAGATATCTGCCTGTATTAGCGGACTGGAATGGATTTACTGTTACAGAAATTCCAGTAGTACATCATGAGAGAAGATACGGTAAGACAAAATTTGGTATTAGCCGTTTCTTTAAGGGATTCATTGATCTTGTAACTGTTATATTTTCCACAAGGTACATAAAGCGTCCAATGCACTTTTTTGGATTTTTTGGAGCCCTTTCATTTTTAGTAGGTATTGTAGTTAACGGTGTTCTTACAATACAATGGATAAACGGCAAACCATTAAGCAACCGTCCCATGTTGTTCCTTGGTATGCTATTAATTATTGTCGGCGTACAATTCTTCTCTGTCGGACTATTAGGAGAGATGCTTGTACACAACACAATGGATGAAAAGGAGTATATCATAAAGGAAAAGGGATAAATAGTACATTTCACATATCTCCCCATAGTACAATTAAATAATGCATTACGACCCAATAAAAGATATTTTCGCGTCTATAATAAGAAAGTTTCCTTTTCTTAGAATTATGTTCTATAAACTACTTGATCTGATGTTCTTAAGGTCATGGTATGTAAGGAGAGAACTTTTGAAATTAAGAAGAATATTCGGCAATCAAGAAATTTCAATATATGATGCAGGATCAGGTTACGGACAGTACTCCTATTTTATGGCAGCGCATATGCAGCCATGTAAAATATACTCTGTTGACATTAAAGAAAAGTGGATCAATGACAGCAGGGAATTTTTCAATAGGAGGAATATTAAGAATGTTGAATTCGGCATAGAAGATCTGACATCAATTGATCATAAAAACAAGTTTGATATAATCACCTGCATAGATGTAATGGAGCATATAGAGGAAGACGAAAAAGTATTTTCGAATTTTTCAAATTCAATGAAAGCCGGGGGATATTTACTAATTAATAGTCCTTCAATATACGGCGGAAGCGATGTTCATGGAGAAGAAGAAGAAAGTTTCATAGGAGAGCATGCAAGGGATGGTTATTCAGTAGAAGATCTTGTGCAAAAACTGCGTCCTGCCGGATTAACTACATACAAAGCTTGTTACACATATGGATTCTGGGGAGATCTTGCCTGGAGACTTGGTATAAAATATCCAATGGTAATGTTAAATACATCAAAAATATTTTTTATAATCCTGCCCTTTTATTATGCGGTAACATTTTTATTTACACTTGGGATGATGAACCTAGATTATAGATCTAATAATAAAGTAGGTTCGGGAATTAATTTTATAGCAAAGAAATAAGTTTTTCGGAGAACAAATGGCAAAAGTATCTAAAAACCGGACTCAGAAGAAAGAAAGTGAATCCGGATTAAGCAAATTTAATATTGATAATATTATACCGCCAAAGTTTCACACGCTGGCTGCTATATTAACGATAATCGTTCTTTTCCTGATTTTTCTTGCGCCAATGTTTTTCGGAGGAAAAACATTCCAGTCAGGTGATATAATTGCAAGTAAAAGCATGGTACCTTATGTGGATAACCATAAGGATGGATTTACATTATGGAATCCATTAATTTTCTGCGGAATGCCTGCATATTCAGCCGGAGGGGTAGGTTTAGTATGGTTCAACCTAATTGAATTAACGTTTGGTTCTTTTAAATCCATATTGGGAGGTATCTTTGCTGTTCCATATGCGCAGTGGGCATTCTATTTAATTATTTTAGGCATAACTGCATTCATGCTGATGAAGGAGTTAACTAAAAACGCCTGGATAAGTTTACTTGCAGGAATTGCATCATCTTTCAGTACTGGAATAATAGTTTTTCTTTATATCGGACATGTTACAAAGCTGACCTCACTTTGTTTTTATCCGTTAATATTTTTAATCCTTCTGAGGTTTCAAAAAAAGATCAGGTTAATTGATTCTCTTATTTTAATAATCGGACTGCAGTTATTCCTTGAGGGTTTTCATGCGCAGATTATTTTTTATACTCTGTTTTCAGTGGCGGTTTATTATATCTACTACTTTATTCGATTTATAATCAAAAAAGAAAAAGAGAACAGAAATAAATTATTAAAATCCGCCGGGATATTTGCAGCAGCTATTGTTGTTGCGTTATTGATTCAAATGGACAGCATAACGCAGATATACGAATATACACCATATTCAACGCGCGGAACAAAAGGAATTCTCGAGAAATCAGCAGCTAAAGAAGATCAATCAAGTTCAGACTATTATGATTATCATACACAGTGGTCATTCTCGCCGGGAGAAGTGATGACCTTTTTGGTACCCTCATGGTACGGATTTGGGAACTCTACATACAAAGGACCATTGACAAATAATCAGGAACAGGATGTAAATACGTATTTCGGACAGATGCAATTTGTAGATGTAGCTGTGGGATATATGGGCGTATTAGTTTTATTCTTAGCGCTAATTGGAATTATGACAAGATGGAAGGAGCCATTTGTTCAATTCCTGACTATTCTATCGGGCATAGCACTGCTTCTATCATTCGGAAAAACATTTCCAATATTGTTTGACGTTTTCTTTTATCATTTTCCGACGTTTGATAAGTTCCGAGTACCTTCTATGATACTGGTGATACTACAGCTTAACGTTCCAATACTTGCGGGGCTTGGAGTCTGGAAAATAATCGAGTCGAAAGAATCGAATGATTTAAGGCTTGCAAAGATTATCAGAAATATGGCATTTGTATTTACCGGAATATTTGTATTATCACTTATATTAAATAGTGTATTGGCCGGGTGGTTTACGGAAAGAATGACTTCATATGCCGCGACAATCCAGGCAGCGCAGTCACAGCAGGCACAATATCTGACAGCATTTGCTGATTATACAGCCGGAATGTTTACAAGCGATTTCGCAATTGCATTCATTCTTCTTTCTGCAGTTTTCTGGGGAGTATATCTTTACTTAAATTCCAAAATAAGCAAGGATATTTTAGTACTGGCTATAATATTATTTGTAGTTATTGATTTATGGAGAATAGATGCAAGGGGGGAAAAGTATATAGATAATCCAGAAATTAATAATATTTTCGACACACCTAACTATGTAAATGCGATCAGGAACCAGAAAGATAAAGAGCCATTCAGAATATTAAATCTAAAACAAGATGGTTCTTATGGTTCGTTCAACAGGAACACAAATTACAACGCTTATTTTCTGCTTGAGGATTTTTACGGTTACTCAGGGGTTAAACCAAGAGCGTATCAGGACATAATTGACGTAGTAGGGCCAGTAAATGAGACCGCATGGAGAATGTTAAATGTAAAATATATAATAACTAACACCCCTGCACCGTTTCCCGGATTTGACCTTATTTCACAAGGCGAAAAGGAATATGTTTACAGGTTTAATTTAGCCTTACCCAGGGCTTATTTTGTAAACAAGATTGAGAACAAAGGTGACCTGGAAGTTCTGAATGACATGAAAGCCAACAGTTTTGATCCCCAAAATGTTGCATATGTAAACGGAGAAAAGATTAATGCTGATAAACCCGATTCAACTACTTATGTCAGATTTGCAGATTACAAGAACGAAAAAATTTCATTAGATGTAAATGCTTCGGGAAATAATTTTTTATTCCTTGGCGACAACTATGCAGTTAAAGGGCTTACCTTACCGTTTATTTCCTCACAAATGTGGAAAGCATATATTGACGGCAACAAGACTGAAATACATCTTGTAAACCATGGTTTCATGGGAATTTTAGTTCCTAAAGGAATTCACAAAGTTGAATTTATTTATAATCCGACAAGTTTTGTGCTGAGCAAATATGTTGCATTGATATTAAGTTCGCTGGTAATGGCAGGAGTTTTACTGACAATTATACTATCCCTGAAGAAGAAAAAAGCCAGTACTACTATTTAACCAGAGCTTTAATTTTTACACTATCATTCCATTGAATGATAGTGTAACCTTTAGGAATATATTTCCAGGATTTAGTAATTAATTGATTGAGAAATTTCAATAATATATTATTGCTAAACAGAGTGTCTTTCATATAACCTTCACTGTTAAGATAAAATATTCTGAAAAATACCCGGAAAAATGGTTTTGTGTAATTGTTATGCCAGAAGAAGATTTTCTTTCCACTCTTATCTACCACCCATTTATGAGAAGCAGTAGGCATTAAAAATTCAGTAAGAGGTCCGGGAGTTTCAAGGTAACCGTGTCTGGAAACTCTTTGAATTTCTTCGCAGAATTTCACCGGATCCTCGACGTGCTCCGCGATATGGGAAGCAATAGCGAAATCAAATGATTTATCCTTAAACGGCAAAAAATGTGCATCTGCTACGATTAGATATTTATCGGAAGGATGAACAACCGTTTGAGTTGTTCTATGAATAGTGGGCGTTAAATAACGTTCGACCAAAACATTTGCTCTACGGTTAGGTTGATGTCCGCTGCCAATATCAAGGACATTCCATTCCGGTAATATTTTAATTTCAGATCCAGTATTTCCAGCCTTCCAGGAAGTATTATACTTTTTATATACCTGATATGTTTGGCTGCCAATTATCTCCCTGCCAAACATTTTCTTACCAAATTCCTGAAGTACTTTTTTATCATAATCCTGAGAGTGATTTATCATAAAAAGGATTGCATCGGTCAATTCATTCTGATTTCTTCTATTAATAAGCAGACCAACATTCTCGGGAACAAAATCTTCGGGGCCTCCGCATCTGGTAGAAATAACAGGAATACCATAAAGAATTGCTTCAGCTGTTACAACAGAAAAACCTTCCTCATCGCTGTTAAGAATATGAAAATCAGAATTGACCAATAATTCTATTTTCTTGAATTCGTCAACGAATCCATGAAAAAAGACACACTTGTCCAAGACGCCTAAATCTGCGGCTAATTTCATCAGCATGTCTTTCTGAACTCCTTCACCTATGATATGGAATTCAACATTTTTAATACTCATTTCATTATAGATCCTGGCATAAGACCTAATAATACCGGCGACATTCTTTCTTTCGACAAGGATTGATATATGGACAGCGCGTTTAATATTATCAATATTGGTTTTATTGAAGGACATGAACTGAGGCAGAATTTCGACAATATTCCGAATTATACCATAATTTCCCTTGAAGCCTGCTTTTTTCCAATAATCCAAAGAGGCGGTTGAATCAACATTGATAAATTCAGCATTTCTAACGGTAATTTTGGAAAGGATTTTTAATGGTACTTTAGTACTTTTTGAAGTCCCTCTTAAAAAGCTAATATCCGGAGTTGAGTGCTCGGTAATGACATATTTTATTCCTCTGAGTTTTTTCAAGAGGAGAGCGATAAAGCCGGCCCTATTGACAACATTAACATGAATCATGTCAAAATTGCCCCATTCCTTTTTAAGAATTTTTAGCCCTAAGTAATAACCTTTCAGGAATCGAATATTATAGAATATTTTTTTTATAACGCCTGATAATACTGGTTTAAAATACACACGGACAGTAAAGACCCCATTCTCATATCCTGATTCAAAATCATAATTATTTAATTTTATAGACTCGTCCATCGTGACAAATAATACTGCAACATCACAATGCGGGGAAACAGATTCAGCTTTGCGTCTTACAAATACTCCCAAGACCCTGTTTGTCCTATTTGGATACCAGCTAGCGAGGAATAATATTCTATGTCTTAGTTCTTTCATTATTTATTATTCTTTATATTTAGAACCAACAATTTTCCGGATAAGTACTCAGATTCTGCCATTCACAAGTAGAATTAATATGTTAAAATAAAGTAAATCCGCATTATTAAAAAAAGTAATTGAAGGCGAAGCATTGAAAAAAGCATTAATCATTGGTATTTCAGGGCAGGATGGATCTTACTTAGCAAAATTGTTACTGGATGAAGGATACCAGGTTCATGGTACATCCCGTGATGCTGATTTGTCCAGTTTTAATGGATTGAAAAAACTTGGGATAATAGACAATGTGATACTTCATTCAATGTCTTTAATTGATTTCAGAAGTGTTATGCAGACAATTCTGCAGATTGAACCTGACGAAATATATAACCTTGCAGGACAATCATCAGTGGGACTTTCATTCCTTCAACCTGTAGAAACTTTAGAAAGTATAAGTATTGGGTCACTAAATATTCTTGAGGTTTTAAGATTTCACAAACTCCCAATAAAGTTCTACAATGCGTGTTCAAGTGAATGTTTTGGAGAGACAATGGGAATGGCCGCAGATGAAGAGACTCCATTTAAGCCCAGAAGTCCTTACGCAGTTGCAAAATCCGCCGCATTCTGGCAGGTGGCTAATTACAGGGAAGCATATAATCTTTTTTCCTGTTCCGGTATATTGTTTAATCATGAATCCCCTTTGCGCCCTTCAAGGTTCGTAACAAAAAAAATAATCACTTCGGCTTGTGCTATATCCGAAGGGAAACAAGACAAACTCATACTTGGAAATATTTCCATTTTCCGTGACTGGGGATGGGCTCCGGAATATGTTAAAGCAATGCATCTGATATTACTTCAAGAAAAACCGGATGATTTTGTTATAGCGACAGGAAAAAGTTTATCACTTGAAAAATTTATCGACATAACCTTTCAATATTTTAATCTGGATTACAAAGATTACCTGGTCATTAAAAAAGAATTAAAACGTCCAACCGATATAAGTTTTAGTTTAGGAGATCCATCAAAAGCTAAAAGAGTGCTTAACTGGGTGCCGACTGTTACGATTGAGGATGTCATTCACAGAATGATTGAAGATAATTTATCCGTCAACAAATAAATTAAATGGGTATAGTTGTACGACAAAGTTCCAAGTCAGTTTTCCTTACTTATTTAGGAATCGGGATTGGTGTAATAAATACTCTGTGGTTATTGCCCTACATACTTACAGAAGAGCAATTAGGGTTATATAGAGCAATAATAAGTGCAGCCAGTTTATTTGCAATCTTTTCATCATTTGGTTCTGCCAATATTCCTTCAAGATTCTTCTTTTATTTCAAGGATTACAAAAACAGACATAACGGAATTTTCTTTTTTATGATTCTAACGGGTGCGGTGGGATTTATATTATTCACACTTGTATTTCTGTTATTTCGACCATTATTCATATCTGCTTTTATAAAAAATGCTCCTCTTATTCTGAACTATTATTCTTTACTTATAGTATTTACTTTTATACTGTTATTTATAACCACTTTTGAATCATACAATGTTATCCAACAGAATCCTGTTGTGCCGACATTTACAAGGGAGTTACTTACAAGATTACTTCTTTCAGTAAGTCTTTTATCATATTGGTATTTCCATTTTAATTACTACTATTTTATTGAACTTACTGTTGTATCATATGGAATTATACTATTAGTATTAATTTTTTATACCCAATCCCGAAAATACCTATTTCTAAAGCCCGACTTTCGAATTTTTAAGAGTCCGATGATTAAAGAGATATTAGTGTTTGCCGGGTTCATCTCAATGGGCAATGCTAGCGGTGTTATTATAACAAATATTGACAGTCTTATGCTAAGCGCATATTCAGGATTCAGAAATACAGGCATATACACTATAGCATTTTTTATTGCAGCATTCATCTCTGTACCGAAGAAAGCACTTTCACAAGTTCTGGTTCCATTGGTTTCTGAGGCAAACAGAAATAATGATGTGGAAAAATTAAACGTGCTTTACAAAAAATCTGCCGTAACACAACTTATTATTGGGGGCTTATTATTCCTACTTATCTGGATAAATATTGATAATATTTTTAAACTAATTCCCCATGGTTGGATTTATTCGCAGGGGAAATGGGTTGTGTTAATTATCGGGATAGGAAACATTTTCGATATGACTACCGGAATTAACATGGAGATTATCGGGACATCGAAATATTACAGAATTGATCTGTTTTTTTATCCTATAATCAGTTTAATGACAATAGGATTAAACATGTTTTTGATTCCTATATACGGGATGACAGGCGCTGCAATTACTGCTGCATTTACTGTAATTTTATTTAATACCATCCGGTTTTATTATATCTATTTGAAATTCAGAATTCAACCGTTCTCTATTAATACATTTAAAGTGTTTCTGATATTCGCATGTGTAATTGTAATGAATGTATGGATTCCTCAATATCAGAATCATTTCCTAACGGATATATTCTTAAGATCCGGATTAATATTTATTGTATTCATGTCATTGAACCTACTCATAAAAACTTCAGAGGATATAAATATTACTTTTTATAAGATAATGGCCCGGTTGCATCTGACAAAAACTATTGAATAAAAGGAAAGAACATTGAGCTACCGCATTGTAAAAGTAACTTCATATTACAGGGATTTCCTGAGGACATATTATAATACGAATCCCAATATTATTAATCAGAGTTATGACATACAATTATTGCATCTTATGAACCAATGCTATGCATGGTCGGATTTCTACTCAAAACATCTAAGAGATTTGGGAAATGAAGCTTTCGAAATAGTCTTTAATGCCGAACCTCTACAGAATCAATGGGCAAAAGAAAATGGATCTGCCTCTGTAGGAAATAAAATTGTATTAGATCAATTAAAAATGTTAAAGCCCGATGTGGTTTTTTTCCAGGACAGCTTCACATTTAACGGAGAGTGGATCAACCAATTAAGGAAAAGCGTACCCTCCCTGAAACTTATCATAGGAAACTGCTGTTCGGCCTACACAGACGAGTATATTAATCAGTTCAGAGTTTTTGATTTCATGGTAGTATGCACACCCGGATTTTTAGAAGATTTCAGGAGACTTGGACTAAACACATATTATATATCTCATGCATTTGAAGATTCATTAATAGACAGAATAAAAACTGATAATAATTATCCTGAGGCCGATTTCATTTTTCTTGGATCGTTTATGCCTGGGGCAGAGTGGCATGATTTAAGGCAAACTGTAGTAAACCATTTAATAAAAGCCGGAATAAATATTGATATATATGCAAACATTCCGAGAATTGCACCATTCGATTTATTCAAAAGAAGGAATGCATATTATTTGGTAAAGGCTCTAAAAGCACTTAAACTTGATTATGCAGCTAAAAACATGCCTTTAATAAATAAAGCTTATTATTTAAAGGAAGCACCTACAAATCATAAAAATATTTCGGCTATAGGCAAAATTGCAAAACCTCCGATATTTGGGATTGACATGTTGAAAGCATTATCAAAATCGAAGATAGGTTTTAATCTGCATATAGCTGCAGCGGGAAAATATGCAGGGAATGTCAGGTTATTCGAGATAACGGGCGCAGGATCTTGTATGATCACTGACTGGAAGAAAAATTTGCATGAACTGTTTGAAATCGACAAAGAAATTGTAGCTTATAAAACGGCTGAAGAATGTCTTGAAAAAATAAAGTGGCTATTAGATCATCCAAGAGAGAGAGAAGAGATTGCGAAAGCAGGTCAAAGGAGAGTATTAAAAGATCATACTTTCAGAAAGCGGGCTTTACAGCTTAATGAAATAATTCTCAAAGAACTGAAAAAAATATAAATCTTAAACTTGTTATATGAAAATAGGTATAAATTGCTTTAGTCTTAACCCTGAATATTCGGGAGGCATTAAAACTTATACTTTTGGATTAATAGATGGTTTTGTCAATTCAGGAAATGAACATAATTTCCAGATATATGCCACAGACCGGAATGTGCATTTGTTTGATAAATTCAAATCATTAAAGAATTTCAGTGTTGAAGTGTTGCCAGATTCCGGTTTTCGAAAGATCTTGAGAATTGGAGCATTCGCAACGTTGTCGCAGAGTTTCTATAAAAATGCCTGTGATTTGCTTTATTCGGAAAATTGCCGGATAATGGATGACGGTTCAGATATCATTTATACACCAACAACTTATTTATTTCCCTATAAATTCAGAAAGACAACTTTAATTTCACTTCATGATTTACAGCAGTTCCATTTTCCACAATTTTTTTCTAAAGCCGAATTATATAACAGAAAGGTTCATTATGGTCTTTCTGCCAAACTTTCTAATTATATTCAGGCCAGCAGTCAATTCATAAAAGAAGATATACTTAGTCATTATAAAAATCTAAGCGCGAAACAGTTAACTGTCATCAGCGAGGGTGTAAATATTGAATTATTTGCGATTGATAAGGACACTTCATATCTCAGCTCAAAATACAATATTCCTGATAATTTTATATTATATCCTGCTCAGGCGTGGCATCATAAAAATCACATTACACTTCTGAAATCGCTGAACCAGATAAAAAACGAGTACAAAATTAAAATACCAATAGTTTTTACGGGAAAACCAGCTGCAGCTTCAGGAGCTATTTCTACGTATATAACAGAAAACAAATTGGATTTTGTCTATAACCTTGGACTTGTTCCTTTTGATGATTTAAGAGCTTTATATAAGAAAACAAGATTTCTAGTAAACCCTTCACTATTTGAATCAAGCAGTCTTCCAATACTTGAAGCTGCCGCCTCGGGAACGGCAATTCTAGCAAGCAATATACCACCCAATATAGAAATGGGAAAGAATTTAAAGTTAAATCTGTTTGAGGTTTTGGACTATAGGAAGCTAGTTGAGATAATTATTGCTTTATGGAATGATGATACACAACTGAAAGAGCAAACCAGATATAATTCTGAACATATTTCTATTTATTCATGGGATAATATCGCGAAGCAATATTTATCGTTTATGCGGAAAATAATTTAATAACGGGTCTATTATTTTATTCTGCTATTAACAGTGAAGGAAATATAAGGCCACTGATGAGGATAGCATCTAAATTTTTTCAAGTTACTCAAAGAAAAATATTTTTCAATAATCTTCAATTCACCAAAACCGGGAATATCATCTTCCATAATAATAACTGCGTCATTCATGTTGAGATCCAGAATAGTGTTCACAATTCCAGCATGAGAATACCGAATAGAATCAATGAAGATTACAGCGGGTTTGGGCAACAGGTCTTTGGTAACTAATTGTTCTATTGGGATACCAAGGTAATTTTTAATATTATTTTGAAGTATTAGAGGATCCGTCATCTCTTTTTTGATAACATCAACCATAAATTTAATTGAATCGGCGGACAGGAAATAATTTTTCATAATTTTGACATTTTTAAAATCTTTCCAATTGTCTGCTGCAACTTTAAATATTTCATCTACTGGTTCAAAACCGGTTAAACAGAATTTCTTTCCAGTGCTACTTAGTTTTTTATAGATTACTTTTGTTGAAGAATCGCCATAAGCCGTGCCGATTTCAAAGAAATTGATACTTTCTTTATTTATTGTCCTTATTATTTTTTTTATCATGAAATGGAATGAGATATTAAAGTTTACCTCTTCTTTTATTTTATGCACAAATACTTTAAGAATGTTCATTTTGATGATTTAAATAATTAAGTAAAAAAATATTTTTTAAGTTATCTAATTTTGAATTGTTATCCAAAATTATGTTTTTTGTAATGGAAAGTTTAATATATATTTAGAAAGAATACGTTACATTTGAATATGCATTTATTTCCTGAAGGCAGAGGTCAGACAATGAGCAAATATTTAATATTTTTTTTATCTATTGGGGCAATTCTCATTTTTACCGGATGTGCGCAAAGAAGAATAAGCAATACAAACGGCAGTCTAACTCTAATTGTAAAAAAGCAGAATTTACCGGCAGGGATAAACATTTTAACCATTGATTTAATTGGTCCCGGATCCGCGCCTATAACAGTTACACAAAATAATTTAACAGATAAAAACACTAATTTGGTGATACCTTCTTTAAGGTCGGGTAAATGGCAGGGTAAAGTTACAATTAAAAATCAAAATGGGAATATCCTATTCGAAGGAGAAAAAGAGTTAAACATTGTAGTAAATACAACATTAAAAACGTATTTACATCTTTACCCAGATTCTAATAAATCTGGTTCCATATATTTTTATATTACTTACGGAAATGATACAGCAGATGATTCCAGTCAGATTATGAAGAACTTAGGAGACACTTCAGAATTTTGGACTGATTACAGTAAAAATCCAATACTTTCAAGAGAAGGGCATCCCACAAATCCATTTGGGATTAGGGGATCAAAAGTAATTTATGATAATGGCATTTTTAAGATGTGGTATTTTGCTGTTTATAGTCATGCCGTTGCGAATATCTGGTATGCAGAGTCCCATGATGGATTAAACTGGAAAACTATTGGTTCATCACCCGTACTTATAAAAGGTAATGCCGGAAGCTGGGATGATTACACAGTTGTAGTCTCATCAGTTATTAAAGAAAACAACCTTTATAAAATGTACTATGTTGGATACCACAATGATAATGTTAATTTACATATTAATGATACTTGGCATATAGGAATAGCTGTTTCATCTGATGGAATTCATTGGACTAAAAATCCAAACCCAATAATTTATGGAACCGGTTTTGAGAATATGAATATCTCTGACATTGTGAAAAAAGATAATAAATATTATGCTTATTTTGGATATTCATTAACACAGGCCACCTATAACAATACCAGGATCGGAGTTGCTATTTCATCCGATGGAATTATCTGGGAACTGCAAAAAATTATGGAACCAACCTTCAAATGGGAGGGCACCAGCGTAACTTCGCCTTCTGTAATATTAGAAGACGGCATATTTAAAATGATCTATGTAAACAGTGAAGGTAATTCATTTGGATATGCAACTTCAAATGACGGTATTCACTTTATAAAAAGGGGAAAACCTATATTCAATTCTTCAAATACTATATATAACAATAATTCTTTAATGTCTCCTAATTTCCGTAAGATAAATAATATTTATTGGCTGTTTTATGGAATTTCCTCGGTTTCTGGAGAAATGGAAATTTGTGTGGCAAGAAATTTTCGAAAGAACTTTGAATAAAAAATAACCAATTGATTTTGCTGATTAATTAGAATGTTGTTTTCAGTTTTTTGTTTAATTCTTACGCCTAAATACTTAATTTAATTATATGTATAATTTTAGGAAATCTGATGAGAATCATTTCTACTGTTTTAATCATTTTTACATTTACCTGCAATTATTTTTCTCAGACTACAGATAAAACATATTATCATGCATTTTCGGGTACCACGGTATTAACCCTTGAGGGGGCGGCAACATTGGGAATGACTGCATATAAGGATATTACTCCCCAATATCTTGGTAAATCATCACTTGAATATTTTTTCTCAACTTCCACTTTAAGTTCATTTGGTTTGAGGATATTCGGAGGGACTGGATATATAGGAGGTACCGATTCTAGAAAGACTCCAACGGAATTCAAGACAACTCTTACTTTTGGAGGCGCTGGAGTAGTGTATATGCTTCAGGCCGGATCCTCTGTCTTCCCGTTCTTTTTTGCCGGAGGATCCTACTTATGGTTTGATCCGAGAAATGAAACAACTGGCAAAAGGCTTCCAAATGAAGCCTTACATTTATACTCCAGCAAAGAATTCAATTTCAATAGTGAAGTAGGAATCAGATTTTTACTCGCAGAGAATCTAAGTTTCAATATTAATGGAGGGGTTCAGATATCTCCCAATACTTATTGGGATGATATTATGAAAGGCAGCAATGATCTATTTTATCATTTAGCTGCAGGATTTTCTTTTTCATTTTTTTCAGACAATGATGTCGACGAGGATGGTGTACCAGATTCAAGGGATAATTGTCCCAATACACCATCCGGAGTGAGAGTCGACGAATTCGGGTGCCCGATAGACTCAGATGGCGACGGGGTACCTGACTACCTTGATAAATGTCCAAAAACTCTTAAAAATGTTAAAGTTAATTTGGATGGCTGCCCGCTTGACTCAGATGGAGATGGAATCCCTGATTATATGGACATTTGCCCTAATACGCCACGTGGAGTGAAAGTCGATGAACTTGGGTGTCCTTTTGATACTGATGGAGATGGAGTTCCAGATTATATTGATCAATGTCCAAATACGCCGCATAATGTAGAAGTTGACGAAAACGGTTGTCCCAAAGATTCGGACCATGACGGCATTCCAGATTATTTAGATAGATGCCCTGATACTCCTTTAGGAATTCAAGTTGACTCTTGCGGATGTCCAGTTATAGTTGAAGTTCCACGCCCTCCCATAACTCCTGAACCTCCTAAAATAATAGATCCGCCAATGACGGAACTAGTTTTAAGTGTCGGCGGCAATTTTGTTCCGGGAAAAGCAGATATTCTTTCGGCTGCATTTGCAGACTTAAACAAGATGGTTAAAGTAATAAAAGATAATCCTAAATCGCGCTGGTTGATTGAAGGTTATACGGATAATAAAAAATCTGAGATTCAGAATAAAAGAATATCACTCGACAGGGCTAAATCGGTTCTCAATTATTTTATCTCAAAAGGATTGCAGAAAAGCAGATTTGAAGTTTACGGATTGGGTAAAGCAAATCCTGTCGCAAGTAATAAAAATGAAGCAGGCAGAGCAAGAAACAGACGCGTAGTGATAAGAAAGATATTTTGATATCTCACAGTTTATTTATTTCCGGAATAAAAACTTTTAATTTTATCGGCAATATATATTATCTGATCTTCAGTAAGTTCAGCAAACATAGGAAGGCTTAATATTTCATTCTGATACTTTGAAGCTACCGGAAAATCTTCAGGAGAAGTATTCAGGTATTTGTATGCGGGCAAATTGGGTAATGCCGTAGGGTAATGAATTGTTGTTTCAACACCATTATCTTCCAAATAATTTTTAAGTCCATTCCGGTTTGCTGCCCTAATTACATATACATGATAAACATGTTTACAATTAGTTCTGGATTTAGGCGTTACAATTTCTGTGATATCACTAAGATATTTATTATAAAGAGAGGCATTAACAATTCTTTTATCGTTCCATTCATCAATATATTTAATTTTAACCAATAGAACAGCAGCCTGAATTCCATCTAACCGGCTGTTAATCCCCTCCATTAAATGATGATGTTTTTTAAGGGCGCCATGATTAGCAAACATTCTCATCTTTTCAGCTAAGCTTAAATCATTGGTAATGATTGCTCCTCCGTCTCCGTATGCGCCAAGATTTTTACCTGGATAAAAGCTAAATGATGCAGCAATGCCGAAGGTTCCTGCAAGTTGATGATCAAATTCAGCAAAATGAGATTGTGCACAATCTTCAACTAAATGCAAATTATTTTTATCACAAATCTCTTTAATTTTTTTAATATCTGCCGGCTGCCCGTACAAATGAACCGGAATTATAGCTTTAGTTTTTTCGTTTATATGCATCTGAATCAAATCCGGATTTATCGAAAAATAATCAGGTTCAATATCAACAAAAACTGGTTTGGCCCCTGTCTGGGTAATTGTTTCCGAAGTGGATATCCAGCTGTTAGCCACCGTAATAACTTCATCACCCTTACCTATACCAAGCATTTTTAAAATAATAAAAAGTGAATCAGTTCCATTTGCTACTGATATGCATTCTTTAATTCCAAAGCGTTCTGCGTAAATTTTTTCGAAATTATTTACATATTTGCCTTTTATAAAGGCGGCTTCATTAAGGACATTTTGAATTGTTTCATCCATTTCTTTTTTAATGGATAGATACTGGGCTTTGAGATCAACAAATGGTATTTTCATAAATTGTAAGGTAAATCAGAAATATCTTTAACTATTATTGCTGGATTGCCGAAAGCAACTTTATTTGCAGGAATATTTTTAGTAACAACAGACCCGGCACCTATAAGAGAATTTTCACCTATTTCGATACCCGGCAGCAAAGTGCAATTAGCACCTATTTTAACGTTCTTTCGCAAAGTAGCCCCTTTTAATTCTTTTTTAACATTAGGAGACAGAGGATATTTTGCATTTGTAATAACCACGTTAGGTCCTATCCATACATTATCTTCAATCATCGTTTCTTCAGGAATAAATGCACAAGAATGAATTCGGACATGATTACCCATTTTAATGTGGTGTTCAATAACAGTATTAGATCCAATGCTAACGAAATTACCTATAATATTATCTTCGCGTATGAGGACATGATGTCCCGTCATGAAATCCGATCCAATTAAGTTGCCTTCGTAGATTACAGTATGCGATCTGATCAGTCCGTTGTCTCCTATAGTAGTGGACAAGTCTTTGTCATTTCTGCCTATTATGACAAAATCTTCTATAGAAACATTTTCCCCCAAGATAATATTTGGGAAAACTATTGCGGTTTCAGCAATCATTTAGATCACCTCTGTAAGAACCTGTTTATAAATATTTTCAATCACCCTAACTGTTCGTAAACCATCAATTCCATTAACATCTATATGTGCACCATTCGATAAAACATCAATTACATTACTGATAACCTTATCATGGTTTGACATAGATCCCTGGTAAAATCCATAATCATTAGGTTTTTTCATCTCTTCAAGATTTTCAATTTTATGCCCTTCTATATTCTGGTACTCGAGTACATTAAGGTATTGGCCTCCTATTTTTACTGTACCCTTCTCTCCGAACAATGTTATTGATCCTTCCATATTCTTGTTATAACTGTTTATTGTGCAATTTAATGTACACAGACAATTACTTTCCATTTCTAAAATTGCTATCAAAGTATCTTCAAATTTAATTATGTCTTTATGATTGAAATTATTTGAAAAGGAACGGACATTTTTTACATCACCTAATAACCAAAGCATCAAATCAACGAAATGACTAAATTGTGTAAATAGTATACCGCCATCTAAATTGAGGCTGCCCTTCCAATTTGATTCAGCATAATACCTGTTATTTCTATTCCAGAAACAATTTACCTGTGCAGAAAAAATCTTCCCTAATATATTTTTATCCAATAATTCTTTAACCCTCTGAACCGGGGGATTATATCTGTTTTGTTTTACGACAAACAAATTTTTATTTGCCTTTATCGACTCATCTATCATTTTTTCACAATCTCTGACATTAAGAGCCATCGGCTTTTCGCATATTACATTTTTACCATTTCGTAATGATAATATTGTATGCTCAGCATGTAATCCATTAGGTGTACAGACACTTATTACTTCTGATTCTTTATCTGACAAAAGCATTTCATCAACAGATTTATATGTTTTGGCGGCTGGATATTTTTTAGATAATTCATTTAATGCAACCGGATTAATATCACAAACGGAAACTAATTCTGCCTGATTTTGAATATGTTCAGCGTGTCTTTTACCAATATTTCCGTAACCAATAATTCCAAACTTGATTTTTTTAACCATGATCAAAGTAGTCCTATATTTTTACCGGGGAACATTTAATTTCCCCAAAAGTTGTTAAATATAACGAATTTAAATAAAATATTGAAATGAATAGAGTTTTATTCAGTCATCCAAACATATGAAACAAAGCTCACTAAGTAGAATAAATAGCCTGAATCTTCTTGTTTAAAGCATAAAATTTCAATAGGTTTTAAATCAAAATTCAAATAATAAAGGTTATTCCATGTTTGACGAAAAATATAAATTTACCTGCGTAGACAAATTTCTTAGCTATGTTAAATATGACACTCAATCAGATGAAGAATCTACTACATTCCCATCAACTGAAAAACAAAAGGTTTTATCTGCTGTTCTTGCAAAAGAGCTTTTGGAGATGGGTCTTAAAGATGCTCAAATGGATGAGAACGGCTATGTTACGGCAACACTGCCTTCAAATACATCAAAGAAAGTTCCTCCTATTGTTTTTATTGCTCATGTCGATACATCTCCGGCTGTAACAGGTGAAAATGTCAATCCCGTCATTCATAATAATTACACGGGTGGAGATATAAAACTTCCCAAAGACCCCACTCAGATCATAAAAGTAAGCGATAACCCTGATCTTAATAATATGATTGGATATGATATTATAACCACAGATGGAACTACATTATTAGGAGCCGATAATAAAGCAGGGGTAGCCGAGATAATGGATTCAATAAATTATTTCCTTACTCACCCTGATGTAAAACATGGTGATATAAAAGTATGTTTTACTCCTGACGAAGAAACAGGAAGAGGTACCGAAAAAATCGACCTCCCTAAACTTGGTGCTAAATATGGTTATACGGTTGATGGTTCATCCAGAGGTGAAGTTGAATCAGAATCATTCAGCGCAGATGGAGTTGTAATTAAAATCCACGGTAAAAACATCCATCCTGGTTATGCAAAAGGCAAAATGGTTAATGCAGTAAGGGTTGGATCAGAATTTCTTGAAAGTCTGCCAAAAGACAGGTTATGCCCTGAAGCTACTGAAAAGAGAGAAGGTTATGTCCATTGCACTAACTTCAATGGGAACGAGGAATTAGCAACCTTAAAGTTTATAATCAGGGATTTTGAAACTGCCAAATTAAAAGAATATGAAAATTTTCTGGAGGATCTTGCCAATAAAACTGTAAAGAAATATCCCGGTGCACGTCTTGAATTTGAGGCAATAGAGCAATACAGAAACATGAGGGAAATTCTTGTTAATGAACCACAGGTCGTTGATTTTGCAATCCAGGCAATGAAAAATCTTGGCATTGAACCTATTTTATCTCCCATAAGAGGAGGAACGGATGGTTCAAGATTATCTTTTATGGGACTGCCAACTCCAAATATTTTTGCGGGAGAACATAGTTTTCATTCTAAACTTGAGTGGGTCGCTATTCAGGATATGGAAATGGCCGTAAGAGTTATTATTGAAATTTCCAGAATATGGGAAGCAAAGAGCTAATTAAAATTTCAACATTACATGCAAAATAAAAAAGGCTGCTTAGCAGCCTTTTTTATTGATAATTATTTAAGTGTAAAACATTACTTAATAAATATCGCTTTCTTAGTAGATATAAAATTATTGATTTTTATCTGGTAAAAATATACTCCGCTGGAAATGTTCTTAGGACTCCAGTTGATATTATATTCTCCCTGTTCCATTTCCTTATCCGCCAGAACCTCAACAATCTCGCCTAATTGATTATAAATTGTAATTTTCACATTTCCTTTAACGGGTATTGCGAATTTAATTATTGTGGAAGGATTGAAAGGATTCGGGAAATTCTGATATAAAGAATAATTATTAACCTGAATCTTTTCCCCATTTATTGAAGAAAGAGTTGATACAAGCCGTGTTACTTTAGATCTTTGGTTATCACCTTTAAAGGTAGGCCATTCAAAGTCAGCCGACTGCATTTTACTTTTTGTTAATGAAGGATCTTTCATAATATAGATATCACCATCTGTTGATCCTATATAAACGATGCCATAATCTGTCACTAAAGTAGGAGCAGTAATTGGGCCCGATGCCTGGAAGTACCATTTTACAGGCATATCAACTCCGGAAATATTTTTATTTAATGCGAAGAATTTTCCATTATCACATCCTACAAGCAGCGTTCCGTCTGGTCCTATTCCGGGAGTTCCATTTATAGGATAATTCTGATAAAAACTTTTTACCGGAGAAGAATTATAAATAAAATTTTTATCGTATCCATAAACATGACCGTCGCCAGAAGCAATAAATACCTGAGAATTTTCATCAATAACCGGAGATGAAGCAATTGGGCCGCCGGCATATATTTTCCATGTCGACTGCTGACTTCCATCCCATGTAAATCGATATAAATATCCATTCCTTGAACCAAGATACAACATTCCGTCCTTTGAAATAGCGGGTGATGAAACTATCGAAGAATCAGGCAATGTACTTAATGACCAGAACAAACTATAAGATGTCCCTAAATCCTCAACTGCATAAACAGTACCCTTGCTTGTGCCGAAATAAATAATTGTTCTTAATACTACATTGCTTGAGTCGACAACTTCCAATACAACGGGAGATGACAAGATTGTCCCATCAGCCTGGAATGTCCAGTTTGGATTCCCATTTGGGGCAACCAGTGATTTTAATACACCAAGGTTTGTGTTATTATTGTTTGCACCGACATAAACAATATTGCCTGAATAATTAACGCTTGCTGAAGCATTTACTACGCCGCCAAGCCCCTTATCCCAAATTGAATTTAATGAAGAATCAAAACAGTACAATCTGGTATCGCTTGAACCCACATATAACAAACCAGTAGGCTTGCTTATACAAAGCGATGACTGAATATTTCCTCCGGTTAAATATGTTTGTTTAACAGAGCCGATTGAATCAATTCTATAAACCCCAGTATTCATTGAAGTAACATAAAAATTATTACCAAACTGGCTAACTCCACTTAATATAGATCCTCCGGTGGAGATTTTTGCTGAATAAACAGATATAAACACTGAATCAATTGCAGATACATTTGTTTGGTTAGTAACAACCAATTTAACCAGATTAGTCCCTGTAGTAAGTTGAATAGTTGGCTTCACACTTTGTGCAACTAATTGATTATTAACATACCAATTGTAACTTGTAATTGCCCCTGTGCTGATATATGATCCGCTTCCGTCGACCTGTCCTAATTCCAAACCATCGTAATCCTGATCTTTCCACAAAGTATCGGCTTGAATTCTCGCATAGAAAACAAACTGGCTTATTGAAAAGGTATTTTTAGATTCATCATTAACAGCGGTGTTAGAAGGATCTGATATTTTTATTCTGCAGTTGTTGGAAGGTGTATTCGGTACAATCCAGCCATAACTGCCTGATGATGCCGGTGTTGATGCAGTTAATGTTAACCAGGAGCCGCCATTATTTGTTGTAAATTCTACTTTGACATTTGCAATATTAGTGCTTGTCCAGGTAATATTATGACTGCTGCCTGTTTGCCATATCTCTCCGCCTACTGGAGAAACTATTGAAATTGCTGGAACATCAGTAGTTGTAATTGTAAAAACATTATTACTCATACTGATGATTCCGGAACTAGCGGCATCACTTATTCTCACCTTGCAAATAGTTGATGGTAAATTCGGAATTATCCAACTATAGCTTCCGGATGATGCCGGAGTAGAACCAATAATGGCTGTCCACGTAGAACCATTATCTGTGGTAAATTCAATTCTGACATTTGTTACATTATCACTGGTCCAGGTTATATTATGACTGCTGCCAACTTTCCAAATTTCATTCCCGTAAGGTGCGGTGATATTAATGAAAGAATTACTAATTTTTCCCAGAAACGCTCCCGAGCCTGATAACTGCAGTTGTCCAAAGGTACTAGTCCCGCCATAGATTCCCGTAAAATAACTATTACCCTTAGAGTCAATTGAAATACCTGTTCCCTGATCAGTACCTGGACTGCCGGCATTACGAGCAAATAAACAATTTCCATCGGGGTCATATTTTGCAACATATATATCTGACCCGCCATAGCTTGTTAACTGAAATTTTCCAAATGCAGCGGATCCATTAAAATATCCGGATAAATAACTATTTCCCGCCGCATCAACGAAAACTGCAGAACCTTCATCATCTCCGCTTCCTCCCATATTTTTGGCCCATACTAAATTTCCAATCGGATCATATTTTNATAGGACTATATCATAAGAACCATTATTGGGCAATTGAGTTCCGCTAAAAGTACCGTTTTCCTGATACGTACCGGTAACATAGCTATTCCCATTTGCATCAGTTGAAATCCCGCTGCCATAATCGTGATATATACCCCCTCCGCTTTTAGCCCACAAACAATTTCCACTTGGATCATATTTAGCAGTAAAAATATCAAGATACTGGTCACCAACACTCGTCAACTGAAATGCTCCGAATGTAGCTGATGTCCAGAAATTTCCGGTAACATAACTATTGCCGGAAGCGTCAGATGAAATACCATATCCACAATCCTTGGATGTTCCTGATGCTTGTTTGGCCCACAAACAATTCCCGTTGGGATCATACTTCGCAAGATAAAATTCCCAGGAAGCATTACACGTCAACTGGGTTACTCCAAACATTGCTGTGCCGCTGAACGAACCTGTTATATAACTGTTGCCATTTGGATCCACTGAAATTGCATAGCTTTCATCATCACCAGCACCTCCGGCATTCTTGGCCCACAAACAATTTCCAAGGGAATCATATTTAGCTATAAATATATCCCATGAACCATTACTTGTTAATTGAAATTGTCCGAATGATGCTATATCCTGAAATGTACCAGTTATATAACTATTTCCATTTGCATCAACCGAAATACCATAACCTAAATCATGATAAATGCCCCCACAGTCTTTAGCCCATAAGCAAAACCCTGTGGGATCATATTTAGCTATATATATGTCGTCGCCGCCATGACTAATTAATTGAATTGCTCCAAATGATGCAGTTCCTTGAAAATACCCGGTAACATAGCTGTTGCCGCCTGCATCTGTTGATATGGCTTTACCTCCGGCATTTGGGATTCCGGATACCCAATTAAAACCTTGTGCGCTTAATTCAACAAATTGGAAAAATAAAAATGTGAAGATCAAAAGAAACGAGCGTAGAACTGTTTTCATCCTAATACCTCATTTATAAAACTTAAAATGTCATGTTATCAGGGTAACATTATTTGTATATATTAATATTAAAAAGCTGTAATTACGAAGAGGATAATTTCTAAAGGAAAATAATGATGCTTTATGTGTTTTTTCCATAATTCCCTACCAATTCTTTGAACCGGTATTAAATCTAATCATAATAAATTCAACTTTCAATAATACAAAAATCCAAAATTGCCTGTCATTATTTATGCATCTGCAGTTTTCCTAATAAAATTAAATGTTTTAGCATTAAAAGAGAAGTATTAGTTGCCAACAAGCAATTGATTTGTGATTGTTGTAACTTGGAGAAAAAAGTATTTAATATTTTGGTAGATTAAAGCCTTATAACGCGACATTTAGTTTGAGACAATTAATCATTTAGTTTGAGACAAACCAAAAATAGCCGATTGCCATTTTGGCAGACCCATAATTGCCTCTTAAAGTGTCACTAAACGCCTTACAAACCTACATTATTGACCCCTTTAAATCAACTTTGGAAATAGTCTCCAATCCTGCTATTTTTACCCGTCTGAATTCTTGCACCGAAGTACCGGCCTCGTCAGAGCCGGAAGTTGGCTTTATTAATAGGCCAGTCTTCCCGCAACCGCGAGGCCGGGAGCTTCCTGTGTAAGAAAGTAGACAAGACTGGCCTAATAATTCATGATCAATAATTCAGTTACTCTTGGCCTTGTTTTATCCTTCCTCCCCTTAACAATTCCACATGAACTTTTAATTGATTCTTTCTTGATAATTCGATACTTAGAATACAGTTTTATTATCTCCGGATGATCGTAATAACTTAACACAAATCGGCCCTTAATCTTACTCAGAGTTTTAGCCAGCCTTGTATGATCTTCCCTGGTAAACTCAACCGAATAATAATGTTCAGCATCATAATAAGGAGGATCCACATAGAACAAAGTATTTTTCCTGTCATACCTAGTAATAATATTCTCAAAATCCAGGCACTCGATCTGTACCTTTTTTAGCCGCGCATTTATCAGCTCCAACCTCCTGATAAATGGCAGCCATTGTCCAGAACAAACTTTATCAGCTGTCACTTGGTAACCCCAGCTCTTACTGTTGCCCCCGGAAAACGACTGTACACGCAACAGCGCATAATGCATGGCCTCCTCGACCTTTGATAGGAAGTCATCATTATTAAGCCTTAAAATGGCCTCTTTATACATTTCACGGGAATGAAGTGACCACTCGGCCCGGTGTGAAAACTCCTCATAATTATCCCGAATAGCCCTGAACAAATTCACCAGGTCTTTATTTAAATCGTTGTAGATTTCGCAATAAGATGGCTCCTTCTTAAACAAAACCCAACCACCTCCTCCAAAAACCTCACAGTAAGTAAGCTGCGGAAACTCCGCAGGAAAATTTGAAATAATCCAATTAGCAAGATGGCTCTTGCCTCCGATATAAGGTATCATATTGTACTCCATGAAAAAAATTAATAAATTCGTGAAGTACTTTTAAAATGGTTTCAGTAAGAGGGCATTTGAAAGGTTCTAAATGAAGATTTAACTGGCATTAAATCTTAAAAAAAAAGAGGAAGAATCAGCCAGTAAACTCAGCCTTTAGGAGAGAGCATTGATGTCCGAATTCAAGCCCTAACTGACTCTCCCTTATTTATTCAAAACATTCTACATCGATATAATCATCATTCCAATTATAACCTAACCATCGCGCATGTGTAATTTTACTTGTCAATAAACTTCTGTTAAAGAAATCTCCCATAGTCAAATAGGAGAGAAGTGAAGAAAATCCATTAACATTTGACGGGTATATTTGATATTTAAATAATGGCCTGTCTATTTGAATTTTTGCCCATATATCATCAGTTATTAACCGCCACAAAGATTTATCAGGAGTATATGTCCCATCAAATAATTTTCTTCGGCAATGATTCATATCCGCTACACCCCAATTGGCTCCATCAGTTACAAATAAATTCGAAACTCCACCTCCAGGTATATCTCCCACCGGTTGATCAAAATACATTACTTCCACAAGATCTGGATTAGTTATATCATTACCTGTTTTCTGCACAACACCGCAGCATGTTTCTCTATATTCTCCTGGAGTTCCAGTATTAAGAAATATTTGTATGCCCTGCATTTTACGCAACACATCTATTTCAATTTTCTCAGAACAATTATCATCAGAAATTGTTTTAACCTGAAGATTTGATGAATAAATTCTTGGAACTATATAAAACTTTCTATCAAAACCGATATAACCTTTGCAGCCAAGACTAGTTAAAATACTTTTTAACACATCCAAATTAGAAGCATACTTAACATTTGCTCCAAAATAGAATCCGTATGTAACGCCCCACGCAGACACCGGATAATATGCATCTTCACCGCATCGAGCTTCAAGTGAGCTTAAATTTATAACTTCAGTTACAATGTTCATAACTGACGATTGGCTTAAAATATCAAACACCAAATTGTTTATAGAAACCTTTGCATTTAGATCATAATTGAAAGGATTTGTCTGTGGATTAATTGATTTTAGACTTACAAAAGGATCCACAACCTGCAGTGTTATTATTTTTTTCCTAAAATCAGCAGTAACGCTGTTTTCAGATATATAAACATAACCAGAATATATTTTCTCTAAATTTTGAAATACAAAACATCTTGTTTCTAAAGTCTGTAAATCCAAGACAATATTGATAAATTGATCATCAGTAATACCGTCCAGCAAGAGATCTAATGAGAATCCAGAAGGATATTGAAACTGATCATTATTTTCACCTTGAACCCCAACCTCCCATTGATCCATCGATATAAGTTTTGGATAAAATATATCATAATTATTATTTGAATTAATTATCGTAAGATCAATTGTAATTTTACCCTGTGGAAAATAACCATTAGCTTCTAAACTATAATTATATGCCACTTAAAACCTCAAATCCTTTTTCATCCGCAAGGTTTTATCTTGAACAGTAACTATGTTCATTCCTGCAATCGCCCACTGTTTTTCTGTAAATGCATTCTTCACTGATTCAAGCTTATCCGTTAATTGTTTTGTAAATTTTTCCATATGAGTATTTAATGTTTCCATACCCCCAGAAAAACTATAAGCCTGTCGATCAGATACATTTCTTGCAGATAAAACAGAATTAGCAACTCTGTCTCGTCCGGATTCCAATAAACTCATCACCGGTAGTGAGTTTTTATCATTTAAGATTGATGGTATAATGTCCTGTTTTACTACCTGAGTAAAAGTCTTTTCAGGAGCAATAATTTCATCATGAGTACCTTCAATATAACCAGATTGACCTTTTGGTAATCTACCTCCTAATGCATACCCCGGAACTTTAGTATTAGCTATATTCGCTACCTGAGCTAAACCTGCAGCTATTGTAACTGCCATTAATATAGGGCCTAAAATTGGTCCCGCTTCCAGTGCCTGAGTTGCAGCAGTGTATGTATTTATTATTGCCTGCGCTATTGAAATAGCTTTATAAGCTGCAGTATGTTGAGCAAATAATGAACCAACCGTTGATAATGTAGAAGAGACTAATTGTATTTGATTTGTTTTCTCTTTTTTTAATAAATCAAGTTTCTTGTTATGGTATAAATCATCAATTGCTTTCTTCTTTTCAGCATTAGACTGATATAATTCCAATTCTTTACTTTCTGAATACCAATTCTCGATTACTGCATCCTCTTTAACATAACCATCTTCCATCGCATTTATTTTGTCCTGGTTGATTTCCTTCTGTGTTTTTAAAGCTAAATCTTTCTCTTTTTGTGCATGCCCATCATCAATGAATTTCTTAGCATTAGGATTATTTTTATATAAATCTGATTGCTGGCTTTGTCTGTAATCCTCATCTAACTGTGCTTTATCTTTAGCTTGTCCAGAAGGCATTGCATCGATACGAAGCTTATTAATTTTTTTTACGAGATCTTCTTCAAGAATAAATTTTTTATTGGCATATTCCTGGTCAATTAATCCCCTGGCAATTGAATCTTCCTTATAGAGCTTAGTTTCTTTCTGTTCCCGGTACCAGTCTTCAATCTTTGCAGCATCTTTCTTATAACCATCATCCATTGCATCCAGGCGAAGCTTTGCAATCTCTTTTTGATTTAGTTCCTCGAGTGTTTTTTTCTTCTCCTTCAGAGTATTATAGGTAGATAGTTCTTCAGTAGAATAATTATCTAAAGAACCTTTCTGTTTTAATAATGTTACTCCATAATATTGCAATTGCTCATTTAAATAGTCTTTATAATCCCCATTATATTTACTATCATTTTTAGTTAGTGCATCATAATATTTTAAGTTTTCTGCAACTTCCTGTTCATAGGTCTGATCTTTTTCTTCCGGCTTTGACTGTTTTAGTTTATTATTTGTCTCAATGGCCTTATTATCAACATCGATCTTAGCTTTCTGTATGTTAACTAATTCCTGCTGTTGCCGGATCTCATCATTTAAATCCTCATCTGATCTTGCCCCAGGTTTTTTAACTTTTTCTTTTATGGTAGTTCCTTCTTTATCTACCCTTTTTTCAATTATATTATAACTATTATCCTTTTCGGATTGTAAATCTTTAACCTTTTTTTCTGCATCTGCAAGTGATTGTTCATTGCCCTGTTTTTGAAGAGCATAATATTTATCAAAATCATCTTTATGTTCTTTCTTCAATTTATCCAAGGCAGCTTGTTCGTTTTTAACATCTGTACTTAGTGTTTGAGTTACCCTGGCTTTATTAACTTTATCCATTGCATCATATAATTCAAGATAACCCATGGTAATAAGAGCCAATACTCCAATAATACCTGTCATGGCAGCCATACTAATTCCTGCTGCTGAGGCCTGCTCACCAAGAGCTACAGTCTGAGCTTCAATTGCAACAGTACTTGCTGTTGTTTCAACAATTTCTTCACCCAGAAGTTTTGAGTAATACTCAGCTGATAAAGAAGCTGCAGCAGTAGCCGCAGTTTCTTGTTCAATTGCAATCGTTTCGGCTTCTGTTGCTGTTGCAACTACTGCTGAAGTAGTGGCCTGAATGGCTTTTAAAGTTTTAAATTGTAAAAGAAGTGGTAAAACTGAGGTTATGGCTGTTCCACCACCTATTATCGCATCCTTAAAAGTATCACCAATTACACCGCCCTGAGTCAGGCCAGTTATTAATGGCATTAAACCTTCAGCTAAAAATCCTCCTAATTTAGCTTTTGTTTCGTCTACTGCTATTCCCATAGCTAATAATTTATCATGGGAATTCATTTCTTGTTTCTGAACATCTGCCATTGTAAGTCCAGAAGCCTGCATAATTGCATCGAGCCTGATCTGCTTTTGAGTCTCTGCATCAAGATCAGCCATCTTCGCACCATGTTCTGCTGCCATTTGATCAACAATCTGGAGATATAATTTATTCTCGATGCCTAAACTTTTGATTGCCCTGGTGGATCCTTCAGAAGCAAGAATTATCTTTTGAAATCCTTCTTCAGTAGTGGTACCATATTTTTCTGAAGCCTGTTTAGCGAGATTCATTAATATCGGCTGCTGAGCAATATTTATTCCCAAATCACTTGCATAATTTGAGAGTTTAATTAATCCACCTTCACTAACAGTATTTGCTGTAGCTTTTCTAAGAAGCTCCATATCATCCGCAGAACCTTTGAAATGACTTCTTAATTCCTCAAGTTGAGTACCGGCCAACATATCTTCTTTAAATTGATTCATAATGGTACGTCCTAGCTCTAAGGTCTGATTAAAGCCGGTCATAACCATTCCCCATTCAGCAAGACTAGCAGTTACTCCGGCTGTTTCTTGTTTGGTATTATTAATATTCCCATTAACAACTTCTAAAGTGCCTGTAAATTGTTGACCATCTAAAGTCAACTTAAGCGATATTTCTTGTGTTGCATCAGCCATTATCTATCATTCTTCATTTTTTCAATTACATGGTTATTATATTCGATTTGTGCAAT